>Ga0247778_1000360_pt1 | contig 67055 bp, 69 predicted proteins | sample UWRJL049202B5_FD_179939 | JGI IMG/M metagenome (GOLD analysis project Ga0247778, IMG submission 179939) | Plant litter microbial communities from Arlington Agricultural Research Station in Wisconsin, United States - UWRJ-L049-202B-5 | ecosystem: Environmental > Terrestrial > Plant litter >... | reverse complement strand
CCCCCCTCTCCAATTTCGACGCGTCCAACATCAATTCCACCATTCCCTCTCTCTCTCCCTCTCCAGAGCTCTTTTCCGCATTGAATGATTCCCTATCTACTATCACGGCCGACCTCCTACTCTTCCTCAGATTCAGCAGCAGTCACTTTTCGGACCCCAACACGGGACTTGAAAACATTTTCGGCAGTCGCCGCGCATAAGCGGCACGTGTCGGATGGGCGGTTTATATTATGTGTATATGGGTTTTGGTATGTGTGTGTTACTGTTGGTGGTGGGGGTTCAGGACGAGAGCTTAGAGGGGGAATTTATGGATATGACGGTGTTGGGCTTGGTGGGTGAGGGGCGGGGAATGATATTTTGAGGGATGCTAAGAGAGGTGCTAGAAAGGGTTGTGGGTGAGATGCAGGTGCGGTTGGGGAGGATGGTTGCGGGGAATGCGGATGAGAATTTTGTTGATGCGGTTTCGTTTTGGATACAAGCAATAGCCGATTCATCGATTTTCGTTCCAGTACACAACCATCGCAGGAGCCTTCCCCAAGCCGAATTTACACTGCTTAGAAGGATCTAGGGATTCAGACGACAGAGCGAGAGGATGGTGTCAGTTGGAAGGTGCCCAAATTCTATGCTGTTTCTGTTCATTACCAAACGAAGCTACAAAAGATGTCGGACGGCTCGTTCGGACTAACCTGGCCTGGCAAGCGTTTTTGTGGAAACGATGGTGCCGTCCCGGTGGATGAATATTAGGGAGGTATTTAGGGATTGCAGGCCCACGATGGAAAGTGGATAATGTTCGCAGGTTATCGATTTTTCACGTCGCCCATGCTGGCTGGTGGCAAAGATCATGGCAAGGACTACATGGAAGAACTGTTTGTTTGTGTATGGATAGGATACGATGGAAATTCTGGCAATGAGGATGCTAGATGGCTAGTTCAGATGGATGTTCGCATTGTTGCATTACGGCTTTGTACTTAGATGATACCCAACTTGAAAAAAACTTTGTGATTTAATTCACATTGTCCCACCCCAGTGCCGCAGACACTCACCAGACCCTGCAAACCCCAGCAAACCACTTTGCTGGTAAATCATGGCAACTGGGCTTCGAAAACTGCTCCGGTGGAGACTCTTAGCGGTTCTGACGTGCAAATCGATCGTCAAATTTCAGCATAGGGAATGTATTCTCCAAACTCCTCATTTAATAAATAATACTAACTTCTACTTCTCTAAAGGGCAAAAGACAAATCGAACCATTGGAATTAATCACTTGGTGGTTAAGAGGTGAGGTCTGGTTCCTTAGTCGCGGCGACATTGTCGGATTGTGGGGGAAGGGAGTAAGCGGGATTTGCTCGAACCACAGCCCAGCAGAAAGGTAGCTATACCTCCGGGCATGGAGCAATGCAGCATTACCACATTTATTCATCAAACGATTCGACCTCAAAAGATCTAGGATACCTACTCATCCTTTCAGCTGCTGACGCGAGTCTGGCTATCTGCAGTGAAACACGATGAGCAGCTTTGGTCATACCTAAGAACTAAAAAGACACATGGCTACTTAATCTTCGACAACTGCAAATACATGACCGTGCATATTTTCCCTTGCTCAATGGAAGTCTCCAAATTAAACGCTTTGACCTATTGCTGACAACTTTACAGCAAGTTTGACTTTGAAATCTAATATATAATAATCTCATAATATATTACTAATCTTATTATTAGTTTTTTATTTTTTGATATAACTTATAATAAAAATTTAAAAAGGCAATTAAAAGTAATATAATATAAAAAAACATTAATTTGAAGAACTTTTTACTCGTAATTCTTTTATTTATTCTCTAATTAATAATTACTATTAATTGAAGAAAAATATTTTATTGATTTGAGAATTTGATTTCTCTAGCCTATTATATTTCTTGCGTAAATGAGAATAAATCTTACTATTGCTGCACTAGTCAATGTTGTGTAACATGTTGTGGATATAAGGCTGAGATACAAATAGACACAAATTGCACATCTGTAAGTCACGCCATTTTTCTAAGGCACATTCTACTTCAAATCAATGCTCCGTAGCAACACACATGAAAGACTGCAGCGCATGAAACATGCGAGTGGGGTCTGTGATAGATGTGCAGCATACCTCTCACTACCAGGCAACTACGAATCATAAAGGATATTTCATTAGTATGCAACCTCGATCCGCCCATTGATATGACCGATTGGAGGATTTCAGGAAAATTAATTAAATGCATCTTGTCATTGCAGATTAGGTATATTGATCGCCATGGTGCACCTCCAGTCCTCGCCTTACCTCCTCTCCTTCCCAGTCTCCACCATGCACATAAGGTCACGCCTTAGATAACAGTTGCCTCAGTAATCAGACTTTGAATCTCATCATTGGTCCTTTGTACCATCCCTGATTTTGTGATTTCTCCCCCCGTTGTTAAGTTGACATTAATCCTTTTGTCGTTTTCTCGCATCTCAAAACTTTCGGTAACAGTCAACTTCCAGCACGTAAGTATTTTTCTTAGACATTATGGCTTCTGGCAAGCACCAATTGTAGACTGCTGACCGATATTATTCGTCAAACAGCGTCTTTCGTATCTCCACCTCAAAGAATTAACCATACAATGGCTTCGTCAAGCTCATCTACATCCACAACTCCAAGTGATGCCAAGCTCAAAACTGCCCACGATGCGTTAGAGAATGCCGGAAAACTAGCAAAGGCATTCTGGCCCTACCCCGATGGCACTCACGGGACTCCGAAGGGAACTCAGACGTATTATGCTGCCCTCGCGAAAGGCATTTATGCCATAGACTCCTCGGGCTGGAACATTCCGGAACAAGCCACTGACGTCGTGTTGATCGAGATGCACACACGCCTGGTATGGCTCTATAGCCAGTGGAAGGCGCAGGAGGCAGTCAACTTCTACAAAGCATTTGTAACGAGCTTGTACCAATATGATTTTGGCATAAACAAGGACTCGACAAAGAAAAAGGAGCAGACGGCTTTCGAGCAAGGTGCTATCACGGCCACGAATGACAATGATGCTTGGATATATATTACGAAAGAGGGTGAGCCACGGCATGCTATCATGGAAGAAGCGGTAACGGTAACGTCAATGATGATTGGGGTTGACAAGTTTCGAGAGAATATGTCTACAAAGCTTTGGGAAGAGAGGGAGGTAAAAGTTTAGGGCTAAGTGGGAGAGTGGACTCGACCTGATCAGGACTCAGGATGATATAGTTCCTTATCATTTGAGGGAAACCGAGGTAAAAATTGTTACTGGGATGCTCCGTATGGTTCTTGATTCAGCCAATTTACATCACTTCATATTCAAGATGACTGAGAGGATGCTACTACAGTGCAGTGACCTCTATGGAAAGTAAAATGCGAAGTACTTTACGGAAATGAAATAATTCGTGGATTTATGATTCATATCAGCATTTTTAACGAATTATTCCCATATGACTTCCTGGAAACTAAGCTCCAACTTTGAAAGGAACAAACAGATGCAAATGCGGGTTCGGCGGAATCTCGCGGGTTACGGAGGTACCCACTCTTTCTTTATTACAAATTGACTCTAGTGGGTTAAGGCAGAGAGCCGCCCAAGAGCCAATTAGTATGCGTGAGGCTGTGAGAAGTTCACGGCGCCACATTATTGTACAATATCGCCAGGTGAGTAGTTGATTTGACGGTCCTACAGCATCTTATCGGGTGGTCAGGCATTGAATTTTACGTGAATTGTTTCAGAGCTAATTGGCTTTTGTAACCCCGTAGCAAGCTAAGGCATTTTGTGTCCAGAGCCGCCAGGACGTGGGGAATAAGGTGAGGTAGCGTAGCAGTGTGGTTACACTACATAACCAGGACCACGTCAAAAATACTGCTCGGTACGGTGAGATTTTACGCGAATCTCGCTGACAGATCATTTCGGTATCTCGAATAAAGGAGAGTAGATGCAAATTCGAGGTGATTGTGATCGTGCAGTCAGGGGTGATCCAACCAATGACCTGTCTTCAGCACCCTTTACCTGCATTGGTTTAGATACCAATAACGGTCCATTTATATTCCATGCCCTCGATTATGAAGTGTATGTGAGGGAAAACGCAAGGTTACTAGGTACATGCCGGAGAAGTCACTGGCAAATATAATCTTTGGGCGCTGTTTCAGCTTGCAGGTACCGGTAGGAGGCAATATAAGCAATCTAATGATTTTATTGCTACCCACCCTCGGCCTGTTGGATCATTCCCGGAGTTAGCGGAGTGCAAAGCTGCAGCTCGTATTGCTGGGATGATAGTAAGGAATACGTTGTGTACCAATATGCATGTCATCGGTGAACATGCAATGCACGTATTGTAGCCCCGGGAAAACTTCCGCGCGATAAATTTATTATAATATTTCCGAAGGTATATTTGACCAGACCCCTAATCATAACATTATACTCCACTATCCCGTGACACTCTTATTCTTGGATTAGGCTCAGAAGAGAGTCGAAGGAGACTCCCCGGAGTCGCCAACCAGAATCACTTTTATTATTCTACCATTTGAAAAGCAATATCTCAATCACGAATTCTTTGAAATTCAATAATGACTCAATAAGGTCCGTATAGGATTCCTTTAGCCTTGTTGAGAAGAAGGAAAAATGATAATCATTCAGTAGATAAGAAACAGCTAAAAGACCTGGTCAACACCTCTGCCTTCCCTATAACTTTCAATAGCGAAGTGAAGGCACAAACTACGTCGGTTTCATCTGAAGATCTTGCAGCTGCCTCCGCCAAGGGCACTAAACTCTACGATGTCAAACTCGAAACACTAAGGAAATGCGGGAAATTGTAAGACTCCCGTTCTCTTTGGCTTTGGCCTTTTGACTTACCCCTGTTCTGTGCATAGGTCGAAGAGATACTTGTTCTGCATTGATGGCTTAAACACAATACCGGACACCACGCCTCTGGGCTATTATATTTCGTTGACGAAGGACGTGAGTGCCCTTATATCCGAAACCCCCCAGTTGAAATTTGCTAGGAATTATGAGACAAGAATAGCGCTAACGTCACTGGTTCATAGAATATTACGGTACTGCAGAATCCGGAGGTTGATGGACCTGTTATCCTTGGCGTGCAATAAACACCGAAGTACTCACGCCTTGACCAACTACCCAATCCTCCAAGCCTTCCAGGATCTGCAGGGACAGACGAAAGCAATGTAGGAATGGTATTTGAAAGCTCTCCAACTAGGACTTGATGGCCAACTAATATAGCTCTAGGACATCGGAGGAGGTGCAGGGGGCGCAATTACAAACCCTGTCGTGGTAGAGACGTCTGGCATAGTGGCAGGAGATACCTCGGTTGATTCCACGTAGGAATTCTCTTCTGCCATTCTGCGGACACTGAACTGATCAATAAACTCGAATATGGACAGGCATCCCGCAACAATGACAGAACAACAATGGAACTACGTGATGATTACAAACTCCTTACTCCATGCATTGGTATTTGACAAAACAACCTACACTCTCCAAAGGGCCAGACCGTCGGGTGAGTAAACACCCAGTTCCGAAGGATCTAAAATAGCAGCTAACTGCTGTCCGGTACAGCATTCAAACTCAAAAGATCTTATTCCGACCCTTTTGGAAGTCCTGCAGGTACATCGCTAAATGACGATACTAGTTCGGTAGTTTCGGGCAGCAATGTGAATCCAAAAATACCAAGTTTGTTGCAAAGATATGCTAATAATATCAGACCATTCTTTTCCGCATTCCTGCCTTCCAAGTTGTTGATGATTCCTCGGTAACGATTACCGAGGTGAAAAGTACTCTACAGTTGTCGATGGCACAGAATGCCTTTTCCTCTTGGAGTGTAGAAGCATCTGCGTCTGTGATGCCTTTCCCTAGGAGTTCTGTCTCAATCGTATTGATTTAATCTTTGTAGGTCTGGCGGCTTCGATGGGATTACTGGGGGTGTCTCCGCTAGCGGTGGCTCTTCCTCGTCCGATTCGTCCGCATCAACTCAAGGAAAAGTGATAGACTCTCTCCACGCATCCTACAATTTGAGTCATACAATATCGTTATACTGTAGTAGATAGGTTAACCAATTTCTCTCTGTAGTTCCCGCGCGTGAAAGTCTTTCTGGACAGCGACGACATCGAAATTTCAGATAACTGCAAGACGCTTCTAGCTAAGATCAAGGCTGACAACATATCCGCTGATGCTGCAACATTTCGAAGGCAATATGGTGAGAATTTTGCCACTATGAAGTCCTGTCATCAGATACTAATTGAACATATATGAATGGGCCATGTTTTTGCAGGTTCTGTCCAGCTTGGTGGCCGACTCCACGGCACTAGGGACTCAAGCACCTCCACAGCAACTGATATCAACACCAAAAAGGATGCGATGAAAGTTGCGACCGGTGCAAATTTCTCGTCGCCATTCGCTTCGGGATCAGTCTCGGCTTCGTATGCCCACGGCTCGGGCTCACAATCAAATTCTATCAAAAATGATAGCACCAGCGGTCTGACTTGGGAGTCTCAGGGCGGCGAGACTCTACTTGGGTCAAAGTAGGTCTTCTATTGATAGCATGCTCGACACTAGACTAACTCGACTTGCTTCATCGTGTAGTCCCACTGCTTGGATCACAACGGTTGGTTCGTTCTATAACTGGCGCGTGATAGAGGTGAGATTCCTTGCGTAAATGGGCTGGTGATGACTGACTAGAGGCGTCGTTAAAAGCGAAGCGATGTGCGAGATGTCTTGAAAGTCCTGCAGGATATTTCGAACGACGATTGGCCGTCGATTTTCAGTAAGATCGAGAATCCGCCGAGCAACTCAAATTCTGGAAGTTCGGATCAAGCTCGCGGCCGCTTCCACGACAATGGAAAGTAGTAGAGCTGTGTTAATTAGTTTGAGCAGGAAATTGGGCGGAATCTGGGATGAGGATATTGGGTTTTCTTTTTTGAATTGCACCACTAATCAAAACTGTGAAGTCTTCCAATTAGATTGGGCAAGGGGGTTAGATCGCGTAACATTGGGGTTTTATTCATTATTTTTAATTTTTTTGATTTCCATAAAGGTCTTAAGACGTAAATCCAAGTTTTGTTCCTCTTGCAACTGCGCTGCGAGCCAAGTCTGTTCAGCCGCTTAAGGTCATATAGCTCCATCAAAAAAAGATTGGACCGCTTCGGATGCAACCCTTCTACTAGGGTGAAGGCATTCTGATCTGAATTAAACGGGTTGCAATATATATTCAGTGTGAATTATAGCCTCAAGTACGCCGTAAGTGCGTGCATATACTAAACTACACACCGGTACACTAAATTTAGGCCACACTATTGAGAACGTTGGATCCATAATTATTTTGAAAGCTAAGAAAATATGAACAAAACAAGTGCAATGCTTGGGTCATTAAAGCGGTCATTCATGTCTCGATTTTATGATAATACTGCATCAAGATGCGGAGTTATCCCCGAGTCTGGGTAGAAATCAAGAGGCGTGACCTTCCATTCCTCGTGCATATCGAATGTTCCTGTATTATTGCGTCGGTTTAAGCGCGCTAGCAGCTTTTCCGTGTCCTTTTCAGAGAGGTATCTTCCAGAGTGCTTCAAACCCCACGTGGGTAATGCGTCCAACAAGGAGGATGATGACGGAACGAGGTCGAGGGCAGTCTTACCCCAATGATTTAATCTGTTCTTATCGATGGATCCAAGTTCCAAAAGATAAAAAAGAGTTCCTGCATTATCGGCGCCAGCAGCCAGGTGAATCAAGGTATTACCGAACGAATCCACAAATGTCTCGTCCTGTCTTCGTTTGCTCAGAAACATCTTCAGAATATTTTTGGAAGCGTATGCCGCCGCAAAAGCAACGGCGCTCCGACCATGTCGATCTTTTCTTGTCAATTCAAGATCTTCTTGTGCCAGAAGAAATTCGATCAAATTATCATTTCCAGAAGTAACAGCGCGATGAGTGATGGTCCAGCCCATGTTGTCTTTTTCATTTAGTATGGCTCGAGGAACATTCTTCGAAGTCAGGAGCAATTCCAATATTCTTTGGTGGCCCCTAGCGGCAGCGAGATGTAATGGAGACTCTCCGAACCTCGTTTTCGTGATGGTACAATTATGTTTCAAGAGAACACCAACGGCTTCAAACTCTCCCTCTTGGGAAGCGTAATGGAGCGCTGTCATTCCGCGATCGTCCGCTAAATTGAGTATTGCGCTTTGCTTAGAAAGAGCAATCTTGAAGGCTTCGATCATTCCCATCATTATTGTCCAATGGAGTATAGTGCGTCCTGTTGAATCGCAGAAGTTGTCCACATTGGCTAAATTCCCGAGAAGGGACAAAACACTTTGCGTCCATCCTTGGCAGACAGCGTTAAGTAAAGGACTCTCTCCGCGTGAGCGTGAACTGTTGATATCAATTTCTGGATGAGAGAGAAGCCGGGCCGCGGAGTACTCATTTGCCCAGTGTATCGCCAATGTTAAAGGCGTATTCCCCACCGAGTCCTGGATATTTATATCAATCTCCGGAAAAGAAAACAAGAGATCGAATAATGTTTTCGCTACGGATCTCTCGCTCCGTGCTGCTATATGAATAATGGTCTGCCCGCTGTTGTCTCGAGAGTTTATATCTACCCCCGGTCGTCTGAGCCACTCGCGAAGCTCAACTACCCACCCTTCCAGTGCTAGTCGGTGCATAATAGTCCTGCCAAGAGCGTCTCTACCATTTATGTGAGCCCCAAGGGTGACCAGGTGGTCCACGGTGGCGCGATCAAGCGAAGCAGAGACGGTGCTAAGAGCATAGCGGTGGAGTAAGTGGTCCCCACTCTGACCCGGCGCGTTGATATCATAACCCTCGTCGATCATATGCTTCATCAATCCCCATGCATTCGCTTTGCAAAGAAAGAATAATGGGTTGCTATTGATTTGTAACAATGGTCTGTACTGAGGAGGGCAATCAAAAGCTCGCTTGAACCAAATCCAAACCTCTTCGGGGTCGTCTTGTGATTCTAAATGATCGGTCCAAAACGTCCTTGCGTAGGTGATAAAGACGAATTGAGAAGTCACATCATCATTGAACCGCCAGCCCCAGAGCTCTGGGTCGGATACCCAGCGATTATCTTTGATCCAGGTACTGGTAGATAGGCTATAGAAATCGTCTAGGCTGAGATATACGAGACAGTCCATCCCTATCTCATAGTCGACTTTTCTGGTATTAAGATGGAAATAGTTAGGAACCATGTGGTTCACTTCCGGGGCCCTGATCTCGGTCACTTGCAGCAGGAAATCTTTGAAGGACAGATGCACCAGGTTGACCCTGTCGGTATTGTCGACTTTGATCAAGTGTGGGCACCTTTTCTTAAGAAAGTCCTTAAGTGACATCCTCGCATCGATATCCCTCGACCTTCTAGGCTTCTCTGAAAGTGCAAGTGCAACTGACAATTCTTCAATAGTCAGTGGTTGTTTCGAACAGGCCACCCACTTCAGAACCTGCCAAAGTTCTGCGTGAAGCCTTCTATCCGTAGACTGTAGAATACGGTGATACAAGGCATCTAATCCTGGTGGTAGTAGCTGTAGTTGCCTTACTTTTTCATCGAGAATGGCTTTCGTCCATAAACCAACCCCGTCTCTGAAATGGTCCCATGCGAGCGTGGCCCAAAGAAACATGCCATCGGCCCGTTTCGCAAGTTCTCTCAAGACTGTGTTTGCAATATTATTACCGAAAGAGTTTTCTCGGCCATAGGTAAGAACACTGTCTTCCAAGAAGGCGGAAACGTCAAGTCGATTTTGAGAGATCTCTCCCAATTCGACATGGGATGTATGCCAAGACAGGAGCTGCATTTCGATCTCTGGCTCATTTCGACTCGTAACGAAGAGTCTGACATGGTATTCCCCTGAGGTCATAATCTTATCCATGTCTTCGAAGAACCGGGCCCAAAAGTCTTTCGACATCTCATCCAGCGCGTCTATAATGATATAGAGTGGACGTGAACCAATTGCTGACAATACGAGTGAAAAAGCCAACCAAAGGTTCCCAACGGACAATGTCACCTCATCGCCAACGGTCGGCCACTTCTCAGATATAGGCGCAGCAAGTCTAGGGTTGCTAAAAATTAGCTGGTGGATAATTGAGCATAGGAGATGCCTCAGAGATCTGGTGCCCTCTTCGCGGTCTGAGCAAAAGAAGTAAACAACTAGAGGACTCTGAAGTGTGCCCGAATGTTCTTGGTGGCTTGCATGACGTCGGTTTTCAGTCAGGATCTCGAGAACATATTTGGCGATGACTGATTTTCCAAGTCCAGGATACCCGTGAAGCCAAAACGTTTTGGGGCCCTCGCCCGACTTCCACTTCTTGAAAGCACCGTTTTCGGAAATCCAGGTACATGTTTTCGGGTGTCTTTTGGAAACTCTGAACAAATTTTCTTGATAGTCCGTGACATGGAATCGGCCAACATATAAGTAAGGCTCAATGTCTGTGATCAAGCAATGATCAAATTGTATTAGTCTAGAAACTTATTTTTGCTCCGCAGGACGAATAAAACGGTTACATACGTTCGTCCTCCACATGCGAGTTTTTTAGCTTCTGCGCATGATCCCACAAAACGTCCGAAATATCCCGCACGCCAGCACTTTTGACCATGTCAATATGACTAGCGTCAATTGATTCTACTTGCTCCGGTCCCCAGCCCACCTTCGAAGAGAAATCGTCGACGACCTGGAGAAGAAGTTAATTGTAGGAACACTTCTTCAAGCCATGGCTGTTCTTACCTTTCCACTGAGGCCTTTGATTCCCGTCAAAGGACGGCCTTCTTGGAAAGAGTGTATTTGAAGGGCGTGTCTGTGCAGCAGCTTTATGAAATCGTCATGAATCAGGTCGAGTATCTGCGAGTCTACCTCGAGGTCTGCAAGTATCTTCGAATGTGAATCCAAAAACGCAGCAGCAACAATGTTGGAAGCCAGATGTCCCCACGCTGCTGCATCGCTACCCCTATGAGGTGTTCCACAAAATAGAACTGAGTGAACGCGCTCAAAGAAGATTTGATATTTGGGATCCAGGTTAGTTATCATTCTCTGTAGGGCCTTTGTGTAACCATTAGATCATGTAGGTTCTGTGGCTCACAAGCACTCACCACTTTAACAACAAGCCCACCAAGACTATGAGCGACAAAGATAATAGGGTCCTGCACCAGGGTTGTTAGATTGCATCATAATCGTCCCACGTGTGCAATTTGAAGAGAATTTGGGCAGAACGCTGAGAAATATGAGGGGCAGCTCACTTTATCTTTAAGGGCTCTTTCCAACTTGACCATCAAGTCATTTCCATGTTGAAGGATACTGTTCTTGTTGTTTGCCTGGAATAAGCCCCCAACAACGTCTGCATTATAGCCATAGGTAAGTATTCTCGCCCTGGGTAGTTTCGAAGGCAAGATCTCAGCAGGCCAGAATACATTCTTGGTCGTGTCTTTCTTATCGTTTTCTGGGGCTGTTTGCACTTCATCGCCTGACTTGGAGGATCGAAGTTTGGAACCGATTTTTGAGAATATTGACCTTTTTCCCTGGCGAACTCCATGCTCCAAGTCCACGTGCGAGGCTGCAGCCTTAGCAAGGTCATCATACTTGGTCTTGTACGACCAAGTATTTAAGGGATGACCTCGAAGTCCGTGAACAAAAACGATACTAAATAAGATTCAGCATACTGGCAAGCGGGAAAATATTTGATGACGGAGAGGGTGAGGCACTTGACCGTCGGGCTGAGATCGGAGCCTTCGTCCCATGGGGGTTGGTAAAGAACCGAAGCGCCTAGCCGACCAACGTTAACATGCTCCATCTAGCACAGGGGGTGAATTCTCAGGCGCTGTAGTATAAAAAGCTCGTGTAATGGCTCATATCAAACGTCGCGAGCAGATCATGATAAGAGTTGGTTGAAGCCAGCTGAAAGCTTTGGACGGCAGGCGATCTATTTTATAGCCCGAGTCAATACCAATCAATTTCCACTGCAGCGAGGGTCACCTGACGCGGCTTGAAATGGTTGAATACCGTGCAAGTCATTGGATAATTCGTTGCGGAGAATGAGAAGAAATGTCAGACAATGACCCGTCTGTATACTCCAAGGCCCACTCTCAATCTAAGAGCTATCAGCATCTTTAGCACGGGTTCAAGCCGATGGGGGTAAACTCGATTAGCAAAATTACCCCTTTTAATTCGCTTGCGAGGCATAGTGATCAGGGGTAAGCTGTAGGGGAATCAACTTGGGAACGTAACCCCACCTCCGCAGCTGCATGCGAGGTTATGTATTACTGGATAGTAGAAAGTGTTGTAAAATGCTGAGCTCGCAGAAATATGAAAATTGTATTGACAATGAAGACGATCCAGCTAAAAGCGCACATTTTCAGAACCCCCTCCAGCAGAGCCTCCGAACGTACTCCGATGGCTTGGCTTCTCTCACCAGTGCACAAGAGCTTGCTTTGAACTGCGTAAACCTGCAAGTCTTAGATTAGCAGCTGCTCTACATCAGGATGTCCATCGAAGTTCACATCGTCCTCGTCAAGACAGAACCCGAGTTCATCACTGTTGACAGCTGGACCAGCCTGTTCCAGTTCAAGCGCTTGTCTCTCATTCAGCTCATCGTCGAAAGCAGCGTCATCAATATCTCCCTCTTCACGCTTGTTCGAGAAGACAGCATTGCCCCACCTCTGAGCAGTAACGTTGTGATCTACCCGCGATTCGGCAGACTCAGAATATAAGCCGAAGATATTTCTCTGTCGAACGGCCTTATACTCAACAGCAAAGACCTGCTCGCCAACAGTATCAAATGAACGAAAGTTAACATGTCCATTGCTACCGGACAAACCGAGCTGTGGATCAGTTATTGCTGGAGCCGCGAATGCTTTCGACAAGGGAACAGTGAGACTGGCTACAAGATTTTTCCCACCATCGTTCTGCACGGAAAAGGATGTGCCCGCGCTGCACGTCTTGATTCCAACCACCCAGAAAAGTTTTCCCCTGCTGCGTGAAAACAGTCCCTTCTGTCCCTGGAGACTTGTCTTCAACGTGGGATCCTCCATGAGCTTGTCAAACGCTTTGTAGTGATCGTTCAGCCTGTAGGTCTTAATCGTAGTGTTTTCGATGTCAGTCTTTGTCGAGTCATTTGCCGAGACTTGAAGTTCGATGAGCTCTTGAGCTTTAAGGTGGGCAATGGCATTCTTAATCGAGCTTAATTGGTTGGTTGCTGAGCGCTCTATGATCTCTGTTGGAGCGTTGGAAATGATCGAAGCTGGATCGTCTGGCTCGGAGTTGTCCAGCGGGCGGGCAGGATGAGTGACAAATCTTCCCAATAGCTTCTTGACGTCCTTTGCTGGCAATCTCGCTCTCAGTAACAAAAATGTAGGTTTCTGGGACTCCATTTTTTGAAAGGACCAAACTGGGTTTTATTGGGGCGGGGGTCTGCCTAGAAGTACTCGCTCCGCGCTGAGCTGAGACGCTGAGGCGTTTTTGTGGCTGGAAAAAAGCAACGCCACGTGTCACGTATCAACACCCCTGAGGTTTCAAACGCAGGGGGTGAGGCTGAAGCAGCAATCATAGCTTCGATCTCCATCTTCGTAGTCCTGGAACTTCTCCTCGTATTCTTCATGCTCTCTCCTATTGTTTCCCATCATTTTAGCGACGGCAATGTCTGCTCCAATGGAAGTCACAACCTTCACAATCGTTGTTTCCGAGCTATCTTATGTTGGTAATTCTGAGGCCAATGGATGGGATGTGCAAGTGAGCTCAAAAGATAGAACGTTGATCCGCCGATTATCTCGAAGCTTTAGGTCGCCTTCTGATCAAGAAGAGATACGATGGTTTCTTGAGGACTTCGCTTCCAACAATGGATCACCTTTTGAAACTTCCCGCGCAGCACGCTGCTCCAAGCGGCTGGGTGCAATGGCAAGCCTGATATACTCCGAGTTAGAACTGGTGTCGCTGGAAATTCCGGATCATGCAAACGTCGAGCTGCACATTGTCAGTCGCTCGGATGAGTCTGACTTCTTCGCATATCCATGGGAGATATTGGAGGATATCACCTTGCTCAAACCGGCTTCGAATGTGACCGTAATTCGTCGATTCCGAAAATTTGAAGACGCACAATTGCAAGATGTCTACCTTGATCAGCTGAATATTCTTGTGGTTACTGCCAGACCAGACTTGAGTTCCGATATCGAATACCTTCTCATCTCGCAGCGAATAATGGAGGTAGTTGCTAAGCTTAAAGAACCTGAAATACCTATCTATGTCGAGACTGTCCGACCGGGAACATGGTCAGCTCTGACGAGTTGCTTGAAGAAGAGGCGTGCAGAAGGAATGAGATTCCATGATTCACATGGATGTCCATGGCCTTGTTATTCAACAAGGTCGACACAAAGGGTAGGATCAAAAAATTCCTCTCAATCCAAAAGCTAAACTACCCCATAGATCTTATCTCACATTCCTAAACCAAGCAGGTGATGGACCACACAACAAGAAAGCTGTAGATGTTGCCAAGCTATTGGCAGACCATGGCATTCAAGTTGTTATCATGAACGCCTGCAAATCAACGAGCATTTCCGAAAGTGGAGATAAATTCGAGCATAGTATCGCGCAGGCCCTGATACAAAATGGGATTGATGTTGTAGTTGGCATGAGCTACGATATATCTCAAGGTGCAGCCGAGAAATTCGTCGGTCAGTTCTATCGAGAATTGCTAGTAAACAATCAATCCCTAGCAGTCTCGGCATCTTCAAGTCGTGCGTACCTATTTAAGAACCGGGAACGGAATGCTCGATTTGGATTACTGGTTGAAGTGGACGATTGGATTGTTCCCTGCCTCTACGCTCGCAATTCCCTTCGTTTTAGACGATCACGAAATGCCAAACAGCCTTGGAATGAGCGCCTGGGCAGTCTTACAAGCAGCCTACCCAGAGTCCCCGGTTTCTTTTCTGGGTCGCTTTTCTCAATAGATCGGGTCCGTCGTCGTTTTCAAATGCTTTTCAACAACGAGAACGATGAGCTAGATGTGCTCATTGGACGGGACATGGACATATACAAGCTGGAAAACCTATTCCTTCTCCCTCTACTTCCCAAAGATGCTCAAGAAAGGCGCGCCCCACTCTACAGAAGAATCGTGCATGTTCATGGATGGGCTGGTATTGGGAAGACGGCCATGCTTCATCACCTAATGAAATGGTGGAAAGCGACGCACTTAGTTGAAGATTCCATCTACTGTGATTTTTCAAAGTTGTTGACGATGGAAGATGTCCAGAACGAGATTAAAAGGAGCCTTCTCGGTGGCTCAGAAAATGCCTCAAGTCTCAACATGAACGCCATAACACGTACACTTCAGACCAAGCGATATCTTTTAGTCTTGGATCATCTGGAAACCATATATCTCAATGCTCGGATCGACTTTTTGCAGCAACTGGCGAGTTTCCTGGGCGCTCTGGCATCTGGCCAAAGTTACGTGATTACGGCATCCAGAAATCGAGATGAAGGATGGTTTGGTCTTTCGCAGGGCTCGATTTGGCGTCTTTCACTTGATGGAATACCTTCGCAGGCTGCAGTACAGCTCATTAAAGGCAAATCGGGACTCAACGAGAACAGTCTTCCCCAAATCCGGTCGAGAGATGAAACAGAGGCCCTACTTACCCTAGTCGACTGGTGCGAACGAACTCCCGCTGCGCTTGTTTGGGTCGGGGATTATATCAGAGAAACCAATCTTCTGCCTTCTGCTTTGATACGAATGATCCGCGCGGGTGAAGCACCGTCCGCTATGCTTCAGAAGTCATCTAGACTCAACCAACAAATTAATGAATACTTCTCCGGGCTCACAGCACAAGTCGCAAAGCTAGATAGAAACTCTCTCATCCGTTTTAGTCTAATTACAAGTCTCGCTGCTTTTCGGAAAAGAATACCCGCTGATCTTGAGATTTTGTATCTTTTCACCAATTGGAAAGGCTCTGAAGGGACACCCTGGGACTTCCAAACTCAGTTTGGAGTACAAACGATGTGAGTTCAGAGTTTTGTCGCTGCATAGAATATCTTGCTAAAGCTCTAGTCTTAAACTCACCGTCGATTCAATTTCGGAATTGATGGAGCAAGCTTTCGTACAGGAATTTCTCAGAGATATTGTTCGTGATCAACTCCAAGAGGTTCTCACATTGCTTCGACAGAAAGGTCTTATTTGGAGAGAGAATTGTTTCCTAGCAGAGACAGGGGCTGTGGAGGCCTACTTCCACATTCATCCACTGTTTACTTTCCGCTTGCAAAGTTATCTCGCTACTTGGGCAGCTATGACGAGAGAGGCTGACACCTATTATTCATTCTTTCGCAGCCCGTACTGGGGATTTGCGACGTACTACGACAAGAGAGTTTTCGAATTCGACGACTCGGACAGCCTAAATGCGAATATCTCGCGTGAGAAGATGGTTTTGGAACTTGATAACGTTATCTCGGCTTTGGAGATATGGCTTTCGACTGAGGAATCATCATACCTGCCTTCATGGATACTTTCACGCATGGGACAATCTTTCAATCTAGCAATTCTTGGCAAAGATCAATTCCGAAAGGTTTTAGATACACTCGATCACATTGTTGAACACTTTCGGGATGCTGTCACAAAAACCCCAGGCTCTCCCAAACTCGAAATCTCTCAAACTGTGAAGGTCATAAGCTTCCTGAGAGCTGCAGAAATCCTGCAGAACATGTATTTTGCTACAGAAGAATGGTCTTTGGTCCGGCACTACACCAACATAATAGAGGAGGTCTTGGATGCAAATGAGCCCGTCTTGGAATCATCAGAGTGGGTTAAAGCACAGCGGGCGCAAACAAGAATGGTCAAGGGATACGAGAGTTTTGCGCGGGCCGCTTATAAGGAAGCGAAAGATATGTTCGAGGCAAACCTAGCTGGAGTTGACCCGCAAGAAATAAGTACAACAACGCGGGTTGGGTATCTCAAAATACGCTTCATGAACGCCTTAGGGTTATGGAAGTGCCAGCTTGAAGACCCTGATTACCACCTCAAGTCCATGAGTAAACGTCTCGAATCCATCAAAGAGAAAGTGATGGAGTGGTCTTTAGCTGCATCAAGTATTACAACGGGACATGGCCATAATGACCATAAATATATCTTGGATCTTATGGCCCGTTGGGAACCAATGATTGATCAAATATTTCGTGCATCAGAAGATGGTGGAGAGGGCGAAGGCATCGTAAGTCTGCACTTTTACGTGGCTTTTGCCAGGCTGATATATGTCCAGAAAATCGACGACCTGAACTCCTTTGTAGAGGAGACTGGTAAAAATTTCCCCATGCGACAAAATGCCATGAAAACAATGTACAGTACGTTTGCAAAGGCGAATGTTCTACGAGCCCCACAAAACTTGTCTTCGGCTCTTCTCACTGGACTTACGAATGCATACCATGACCAGATTGATGATGTTGGAATATCAAGCTATCTTCAACAGCTTACTGCTGCTCTCGTCAAAAGCGACGACTATGAAACTGCACTGGAAACTCACGATCGCTGGACCTTAATGCGGCGTACCAAAAGAGAAGCGGCAGATAAACACATTGAGCTTGCGGATGAGTATACCCTGGCACTTTGCTACTATGGAATTGGAGATTTTGAGAAGGCTCAGAGTCACTGCGACAATGCTTTACAACTCTCGTCAAACACCAAGGCAGACAAAGTACGTCTGGCCTCCTTACATATTGCAGCGATGTTAGAGTTACGTAGTGGGAACTTCACAAGGGCTGTTCAACATTTGAGTGAGGCGGGTGTCCTGGCGTACGCCGAGGAAAGCAATGCTCAATACCAGAAAAAAGGTTCTATTGTGCAAATGATTTACGCAGTTGGTTGTTTCGCGATGGCATTTGTTGAAGATGAAAGTATACTATCGAAAGAGAAACAGCCGATTCTCGTATCCTCCACTGGGAATAAGCAATTTCCACGGGAAGGTCCTGGTGTCAGTCAAGCGAGGGAAAGGAAGAGGCCCAGTGAGATTCTCAAAGAGCTTTTTTCGGCAGCGAGTGAGAAGATCGGTGTTATGAAAACGCTCAATTTTATCGCAGAGCTTTCAAGTTCACCGGGTACATTCATAAACGAAGAAAACAATATCTCGTGGGAACGAGTCGAGTGCCATCTCTTTGGTACCAGGACGTCAGAGGAACCAGATCCATGGAATACAGTAGCTAACTCAGTCATCCGTATGGCTTCTTCATTGAGAGATGAAAGTCAGCGAAGTATTCTCTGGCACATTTGCGGAGGAGCTAATTGCGACTTAAGCTCCTTCAGCCGTTTTGGACTCCCCACAGATTCTTTACCTGTTGAAATCTTTACTCCGGAGGTCGCAAAACACCTAGTTAAACTTGTGCTTGATTTTGGGGCTAATCATTCCTTATTTGACAACGAAGGTCGAACTCCGCTTATGCGGGCTGTGGAAACGAACAACTTTGAGATTGCAGATTTGCTTTTGCAACATGGAGCTGACCCGGACTACCAAAGTTTTGTGGATGAAACAGCCTTGCACGAGGCTATCAAACGCCAGAACCTCGCACAAGTGCAGTATTGCCTATCAAATGCTTTCCCATTGAACACCCGTAATCTCAATGGAATGACTGCATTGGGTGTGGCTGTTTCCCTCGATAGCACCGAAATCTGCAGGACTCTCCTCCGCTCAGGAGCAAATCCTCTAGCGAGAGATTATATTGGACGATCCTGTCTCAGATTATCCCTCGAGTTCAGTAAATACGACAACTTCTGCGCATGTCTAGGGACGCTTACTACTATGCCAAGAGATGAACTCGCCGACATCCTTCTAGATTACGGTTACACCCACACGAATGTGAATGAGATTCTGGTAGCTGCGGAGGATTTCCCTCAATATATCGTTGAACTTCTCAAAGAGATTACTATACCGCCCGACTGTTTGACACGACCTGATAAAGCTGGTGTTACCTTTTTCCACCGAGCGGCGTGGTTATATCCCCAGGAGGCGGTGTATCATATTTTCCTGCAATGGGGAGCAGATCCAAGCATACAAGAGGACTGCTTCGGGCTCACAGTGCTTCATCTTACCGCCGCAAACTCAAATGCATCACAAATGTACCAACTGATCAAATCCGAAAGAGATGGAGCTAGTGATTCTAAAGATCGTATCATGAATCTTAACGCCCTTGATATGGTTGCCTGGAATGGGATCACTGGAAAACTGACCGGGGAAAATTTTGAGATAGATATCAGCCTACCGGCAAGAAAGCACCTGCTCACCAAGTATTTCGTCGCGTGGGCGAAGAAATGCCGCGACCGGTACGTCGTTCCCCTGACCGCCGCCGAAATTAAAAGCCTCGTGGAATTCAAGCGCGTGGCAGCTTTTTCCGAACCCCAAGGACTCGAAAACGATCCCCGGGCTTCTGCTTTTCAGCGTGCTACTGTGGACTATGCTTATGCTTCAATGGCAGCTAGAAATCCTGGGCCAGGCAGAAGCTTCACTAGCCAAGCCGCAGCGCGGCTTTCCGGGGTTGAAAATATGCTGCGCGGGATTGCTGAGGCTGATGCTAGCGAGGAACTACCTCAGGAACGCTGGGATATACTATGGGCGCTAAATCCGTTGAGGATGCCACATGTGTTTTATTTTGATAGGCATGGTGTCTGTCATTATACTGAACCACTTTATCAGCGTGAGGATCCGACGTATCGGGTATGGGTTGTAGATGAGCATGGACTTGTCAAGGGTGTGCTTGGAGCATTGGACGTATGACGGCTGGAGTATCATGGCTTTCTGAGGCAGTCTTTCTTGCGGTGTAGTGATGAAGCAGCGAGAAGGGTGAAGTGTTGAGAGACGTTGCTCTAATTAGGCCGAAGATATTACCTTTCCATGTGCATGATGTGACATCAGGTCCAATTATATGAATTTGGTAATAATAATGTGTTCTTGTGGAAATCCCCGCCACAAGGCTAGATCTTGCAGGAAAAAGGCAGTACATATAAGCAACAAGTTCCAGCCCACAGAGATCTATCTACTATTCATCCTATCCTCAATATCCCAGCCCCGCAGTACGCGCCATTCTCATCGGCGCATCCCCCCAATGAAATTTACACCCACAGAAACCTACACAAACCAAACATTAGCCTTCCAATCCACAAGTCCCAGGCCATCTCTGATCAAAAAAGAAAAGAAAAGAAACTCACACCTCATATCATCACACCCAAAAGTCCTACTAATTGGCGTCCCACAACTAGGACACATCCTCGTCCCTCTATCCCCATTAATAACCTGCTCCGTCTTCCTATCCGTCGTCAGCTCATCGAAAGCCGCGCACGAGATGCCCGTGTGCCAGGGCATGTTATGCGTGAAACACGATTTTGCGAGGCAGGAGTTGCAGGTTATCATTGGAGACTTTGAATTTAGACAATATTTGCTGGTGAAGGGGTATTCGGCGCCGGAGGGGCAGCGCGGGTTGTGGCACCAGCGGAAAGAGGGGAGGGTGTTGGTTAGGGTGTGGTGGAGGAGGAGTGTGTCGAATCTGGATGTGGATTGAGGTTAGCTTTCCATGTTTTCTTTATATCCCAGAAAGACGAGGAAGATTGGAAGTTTTATATCAGATGAAACTGAAGTGATTCTGAGAGAAGCGCAGGACTTACCGATCAAACACCTTCTTCGTAGCAAACGTCCTAACATCTTTATACCCCAACACAGCCGAACAAGAAGGACAACCAATAATCACCTCCCTAGCAAACTTCCCCCCGAACCCCTCAACCGCGCTCGCGATATACGCTGTCAAACACTTCTTGCAAACCTCACTCTTATGCTTGCAATCCCCCGTCGGGGTCCGGCATGGGAATTTCGAAAGCTTTCGGACGTCGAGGCATACCACGCACTTATGCTTTGTTGGTACTTTTTGGACTGCTTCGCGACGAGCTTGCTTCTCTAACTTTTGGGCTTGCTTTGCGGCGGTGGAAGCTTTCTTGCGTTCTTTGAGGAAGGTGGAAATTCTTTCGTGGAGGACACTGCGGAGGGTCTTCATGATTTTTTTGTTTTTGAAAATTATATTGAGAGATAGATGGGTAAGTAGAGGGAGAATTGAATAGCCGTGAGAGATATCAGGTCTTTCGAGGATATTAGCTGGTGAAATTGGATTTTTGAAGATCCTAGGTATAAATGGAAATTGGAATCGTGGGCGTGGGGCGAGAGGTGTGGGGGAAAGTCGAAATATTTAAGAAAAGGACTATAATGCTCTAGTATGGCTCTTAGCTGGTTATTACATCATATTGGGACCTGGACTGAGAAAATTAGACTAGATAGCGGTTCAAACGTTAATGGAGCCGGAGCTGCTAAACCGCGGAAGCGGCCCGAGCCGGAAGTCAAAATATACTTTTTTCGGAGAAAATGGAACGTGTACGATTTGCAGAGATGAGAAGAATAGAGCTCTATATCAACTCTCAATTTGTGAAAAGTGAAAGTCTTAGACCTAGAGCTGATACTCCTCAATCAACTTCTCCGCCGCAGTAGCACCAACTAGATAAGCCGCCGCTTGCGTATGTCCACTGTTCTTTCATTAGCAAATCTCACTCTCCTTTGGAACACAACACTCACTTAATAGTAACAGGACAAACACTCAAATCCGCAACCCTCAACCCCTCCGTCCCCACCACCCTAAATCCAGCATCAACACACGTCCCCTCCTCCCCCTTCCTCCCCATCTTCACCGTCCCATTAGCATGCCAAACAGCCAACACCTGTTCCTCCAACACTTTGTCCAGTGGTTTATCCATATCATTCAACCACCTCACAAAGCCCTCCCTATACTGCTTCGTTTTCTTAAAAAACTCCAAAACTTCCGTAAACGCATCGAGCATCGCGCGCCGATCAAAGGGGTGCGTGTGCAGCTTTGAATCGATAACCGCGAGGTCGCTAGGGTTAGTGGAGGATAGGGTGACGGTGCCACGGGATTGTGGGTTCATGCCGAAGATCCCGATGTTGAGGTATTCGTGGCCTTCTGGGATGATGGCGTTGGGTGGGAAGAGGGGACCGCCGAATGTGGCTTCGTAGTGAGGTACCGCTTCCTTTCTTAAATATTCCTGCTCTTTAGCATCCAGAGCCAGGAATTCAGGCGTTTCATAAAGCCCGGGGAGTTTATTGAACATTATGGCCAATGATTGGAATTCTGTTGCTTGGCGTCCTGTACCGTCTTTCTCCCACTGCGTGAGGGAGGGAGCAAAAGATGGGGAGGCTTGGAATGCGATGCGGGAGGAGAAGTGGCCGGACTTCATGAGGGCGGTTATGAATATTACGGCGTGGTCGGATAGGGAGGTGCCGATGCCGGGGAGGGGGGAGATGATGGGGATGGAGTGTTTTTGGAGTTCGGAGGGGGGACCGATGCCGGAGAGGAGAAGGAGTTTGGGGGTTTCGAAGGAGCCGGCTGTTAGGATTACTTCTTTGGTCGCGTGGGCTAGGGAGAGTCAGGGGGGTATTTAAAATGGAGAGAGGGAAGGGAATTACCGGTGCGGCCATCGATGAGTTGGACTCCAGTTGCGCGTGTGCCCGAGAATAGAATTTTCGCTACAGGTGGAGAGGTCCAAATGGTCAGGTTGTCAGGTTTATTTTGCAAATTGGCTGTCGCGCTTGTTGTACGGTATCCATTGTTTGCGGCGACGGGAGGGATTCCCATGCCGATTGGGTTCCCAGAATTAGGATCGAGGTTTGTAGGGATCTGAGAATGTGAGTTGGATTGCCCATTTAAAGAAGACTACAGCTCACTCCATGCTTGGCAGCCTCTTCGATAATCTCTTTCGTGCCCAATTCGAAATCGCTTGGGAATCCAATCTTGACGGGTCTAGCAGTCTCATCAATTGAGGTCAACAGATTGTGAGAAACTTCTTACCCAGTCTTACCATGTGCCTCGGCATCAGGCTTAGCAACATGATCATACCCATCGCGGACATTCAAGTCAAAAGACTCCAACTTCATCGCCGCATTAGCAAGCACTCCGAGTAACCTCACAACAACCAACCTCCTTCAACCTCCTCCTCGTATTCTCCCACCTCCAACTATCATCCCCAACCAATTCAGCCCAATGCTCATAATCCTCCTTACTACCCGAAGCATATACTGTTTCCCATTAGCCCCTTACCACCACGCCCCCTTTTCATCCCCACATACTCATAAAATTCGTCATCGTACTCCCACCCAGTCCCTTGCCCCTCATATACGGCAACCGTCTCCCCCCAAGCCCAACCTGCGGAGTGGTCGAATACCCATAATCGAGTTCCGGGTTGTTGAAAGCGAGGAGGTAGCGCTGAGATGGGTTAAGGTATTTTTTGTCTGGTCTGGAGGGGCCGGCTTCGATGACTAGGATGGTGGGTTTGGAGGGCGTGGATGCGAGGCGGTTGGCTAGGAGGAGACCGGATGTTCCGCCTGGGGTGATTATTAATTATTGGTTGATTGGGGGTTTGGAAGGAGTGCTTACCTCCTACTATGATGAAATCTGCGGTGTTTTCCATGGTGGGATGTCGGTTTTGTTGAAAGTTTCTGAACTAGGAGGACCTGGGGCCCCTTTTAAAGGGAGATAATTTGATAGCTCAATTCCAAATGGTGAGATACGTTGCCTTGGTCGAGTAAGCTTTCGATCGTAGCTGTCAAGGTCATCATGCACCCACTTTGCAAAAAGGGGGTTCTCGAGGCTCGGTTGGTGGATTTCATCGCAAGCGAATGCGAAGATAAATCTGGTAGGCCTCGTCAAAGCCCCCATAATTAGTTTTCATAGCGATATATTGTACGATTACTCAAATTCAAGGTTCCCTATTGAGTATTTCTTGCCTGATGAAGCAAATGCACAAGTGAAGGCAGGGTGGGGACAGAGCCAAAACGATTTACATGAAGAGCTGAGAATCGGATGATATTAGAAATTCAAGTTTAAGAATATAAAACTGTGCCCAATCTGACTTTAGGGCGGCGTTTGAAGCTTACGAAGCACCAGTGAATAAATCTTTGGGGGTCTGCCAAGATCTAAGTAGGCGGACTGCCAGGTCAAGAATTGAAGGTGGGGTTGTCTGCTGTTCTCCAGAAGCTGGAAACTTTTTGTGTGATATCAACGGTTTGGAACCTGATTGGGATACTCTTTAGCATGATATTGCCCTAACACCCCACACAGGAAAATAGAGAGGGACTTCCTGTTCCAAACTGGGCTTCTTCAGTGTCTCAATTTGGCTTCATTCTTTAAACCAGCCTTTCAATTACTGTCATATCACACGTTCGAAGCGACGAAACATCAATTTAGAGTATGGAATATAGACTGCCCGAAGCCGACAAATGGACCCCTGAGATCAGGTTATCTCCCCGAGTGTAAGTCAATAAATAATGTCAGATTACTCATCCGCGAGAATATAGCCGCAATAGGAAAACGGTATAAGATTCGTAGTCTGAACGAAATATATGTGCACTATGGAATATGAAACGGGTTATTTGATGCGTCTTCTGAACCGATGCAAAACCTTTCAATGTTGAGGTCCCTTTTTGACACAAGTTACTTCCGGATTGTTCGGAGCCCTACTTTCAGGAATTGAATCTTTTTGATGGCCTTTGTAGTTACCTGCTCCTTGGCCAACTTCTCAAAAAATCTCTAGATTCAGGTAACGTCACTGAGGAGAAGCAGCCAACGAGATGAATGAATTTGAAAGGTTGACTTCAAGAAAGGGGTAAAGATAATGTTCTGCTCAGGGTAGTCTGTTCGTCACTTCCAAGGCTCTCTCTAGCAGTTCTGGCTTAAAATCCAGCTGTCGACAAAAAGAGGTATGAAAGGAAGTCGCGTAGGCAACACGTGACTTTTCACATGCTTCCTCCTTCTATCAAATAGAACGCGATCTAAAGCAGCAGAATGCTTCTCGTCAACGAGGCATCTCAACAGTGACTCAGAACAATCGTGATGCGTCGTCAGCAGATTCGAAATTCAAGACACTTTCTCCTCTGCCTGATGCGATCACATGCCAAAAGCACAAAGTAAACAAATTTGCACCAGGACAAAGGAAATGCAATGTGGCTTTCGACGACAAAGAGAACACGATGCAATCATTATATGGCAGTTGTAAAAAATGAACGCGCAAGGGATACGCAAACATGATATGTTGATACGTAGGTGAAAGACGGCTGGTAGCATTTTAAATATTGAATAATTCCAGGATTTCTTTGGTGCTTGCCAATGCTTGCCCATTTTCCATTTGAGCCACACGTCATCGGTTCAAGCCACAGTAAATCAGGAAAGTTGCTTGACAAAGGTGTCGTGTGCCCACCAAGCTAGACTGCATTCGTGCCTCCCTTAATAATTTCATGTGCCAGGCCCACGCAGAACCGAAAGCATCATCGTCAATCGTCAACCACACCACGCACTACATCACATCCCATCACAACGCAATAATTGCAACCTTCTTCCTTCCTGCAACAAAGAAACAATCCGCACAGCCAGACATCATCCCTCTGCTGCCGCATATCAAGAGTCAAATTTGGATTTATCCAACCTCTCAACCCTTCCCAGCCATCCCGTCTCCTGAACCCATCAAAACAAGCTCCGGAATCCATCCAGCACAGCTCCAGCAATGTCTGATTTCACCTCCCACGATACGCCGGTGCCTTCCATCGAGCAACCCAGCAATGGCTCAGCTCTAGAGAATGCGAAGAACACCGTCGTCAACAGTAAGGTATGCAGCAGACGCCCTCCCCCGATTCCTACATCGCTAACGTTGAAACAGCAGATTCAACCTTCCAAGCTCCCTTTCAACACCACTGACAAACTACAATAGATGCCTCTGCCGCTGCCTCTGCAGTTGCTAACCATCCCTTGACCCAGAGCGTCGCTAACGGTATGTTTCTACTTTTTACAGCTTATCGGGACCGGAACAGCCGCTGACACCATTCCTGCAGGTCCCGTTGCGGAAAATGTCAAGGACCAGCATGCAAAGACACAGGCCGAATTTTCCAACCTTGCTGCTGCTCGTACCACACCGGCAACACCTGCTGCTACTGGTCAACAGCTCACACATTACCACTCCTTCTTTTCGAGTCTGTTGTCATGGGATAATCCCCGAGCTTCTGGCATTGCCTTCCTCTCCGTCATCACCTTCATCTTCGCCGCCAGGTACCTCGATATCCTCCGATATGCCTTTAAAATTACATGGATGACTCTGGGTGTTACTGTGGCTGCTGAAGGGCTCGGAAAAGCCTTGTTCTCCCACGGCTTCGTTACACAAGTCCGCCCAAGGAAATACTACACAATCTCTAAGGAGACACTCAACTCTCTTATCGGTGACGTCCATGAGCTCATCAACTTCTTCGTCATTGAGTCCCAGCGTATCCTCTTCGCAGAGAATGTCTTTGTTTCTGGTGCTGTATGTTGTTAACATCTATTCTGTGCGAAACCTGCTGACCAGTCTTAGGCCTTCCTCGGTGCCCTCATTTCCTATTACCTGATCAAGTTTGTCCCTGTCTGGGGCCTTACTCTCATCTCGACCTCTGTTCTATTCCTCACTCCCCTTATCTACAAGACGAACAAGGAGATCATCGACCAATACCTCGCTCAAGCCGCAGATATTGCCAACCAACAAAGCGAACAAGTCAAGCAACTTGCCGGCCAACACGTCGCTCGCGCTACCGAGACCACCAAGCAATATGTTGGCGATTACTCCCACAAGGCACAAGAGATGATCCAGAGCGCTCGTGGAAGATCTGTCTCCCCCGTTGCGTCTGCCAAGCCAGCCAAGACGGAGCCCAAGGTTGAGCCTGTCATCAAGAAGGAGAACGTCCCCGCAGGCCTCAAGAGCGAGGACTTCCCTGCTGCACCCAAGGAGGAATTCCAATCCGTTCCTCCTGTCGGCGAGGCTGCGAACGCTTTGAGGAGCGAGGATGAGCCATTGATCGCTACATAATCGCATCCCTGTTACTCCCTAGTCTTGAACTTCTCTGCACCCATAGTAGAGAAACATAATTACGGCAAGGTAGTGAACACTTCCATAGGATGTTATCGGCGCCGGAAGGAGTTGAATATCGAGATATTGGAATGATGGACGACGGTACGAGGTACGATTCAATGCCAAGAAGTGCAATTGGCGGGTATGGGCTTAGCAAGCAAGCATGACCTCATGAAACACTATTGTATTATGATATGTGGCGATTACAAGAGTTTTCCTTCTGCGTTTCTTCTATTATTTGGCCTAATACAGCTCAGAGGCTTTTTGGTCTTTCGGGATGTTGGGTCAAAATATTTACAGCATGGTTTGCGTTGTCTTTTAGTGGTTTAGTTCGTATCGAGGTGGATATGAATTGAAATGAGATTTTATCTACAGCCTGCGGGCGCGCCACTCTGACCTTGACCCGTGCATGAATAGTGGCCTGCGATCTTGCCATGACAGGCAAACTAAAACGTCAAGTACGATGCCATTTCATTACACCCTCCTGTAGAGATAGCCCACCGTGAACGAACTTGGATGGAAGCGCAATTGGGCCGTTCCTTCTTCGTCAACTAGTGGGCCGTATTCGATTCATCTCAAGAAGCAGCGTCTCATTTCCTCTTGCGGCAGTTCATAACCAATTGCTTCTTGTCCATGATCCGGAAACCGCACATCACCACGGTGATTTTTACTGCTTGAGAACCCGTCGTTGAAGCTTGAAGCCAGTCTTTTTATGGTAGTTCCGGAATCAATCAGTTTCCTAATGTAACCTTTCGCGGATAACATGTGCCATTGGACGGAGAGGCGAGGCTGCAGTGCTTCGACATTGCTGCATCGCAACCTGCACATGTGCAGAAATGGACGGCAAGGCTGTGCGAGCTCGAGGACGTCCTCCCATTGTCTACTTCTTCATCTCTATCGTCACCTCTACCACCACTCCTTCCAATTCTGAATATACACTAGCCAACATTCAAGCACGATGGCAGAGCTTGGCATAGCAGCCAGCGGTATCGCCATAGCCTCGATCGCAATCCAAGTTGGCGACAGCCTCCTCAAGCTCAAAATTTTCTGGGACGATGTTAAGGAAGCACCCGAAGAAATCAAATGGCTCATCGAAGAGATCGAAGTACTCAGCCTTGCTCTCTCTGATGTCGAATCGAGCAAGGCTGCGGACAATCTCCCACAACCCGCGCCAGCGTCTGCAAGTAGATGCCTTGAACTATGTCGCAAAGGCGCGGGAATTCTCGAGACAGTAGCCAAGGAATTGGATACAGAAATACGCAAACGAAAGAAAGCCGGCGGCTTCAAGGCTGTGCTGAAGAAAGGGACAATCGAGAGATTGAAGGAACGCATGCGGAGTGCACAATTCATGTTGATGCTTTCGAATCAAGCATACTCAGAGTTCGTACCCTATTCCTATCGAAAATGCCTAACCTATGGGAATGCAGAGCGCTTCAGAAACAGCGGCACGAGCTACAGCGGCAGTGGGCCGAGCTTCAACAACGAGAATTCGTCGACCTCAGAGCGTCTGTATCGCAATCAACAGAAGTCGTTCTATCCCTGAGATCGCCACCGAATCATAAGATACTGCAAGACCCAAACGGTAGCTCGCTGCCATTAAACACCCAAATTTCAGAACGAGAACCCGATTCCGCGTCACTCGAGCAGACTGTTGCAATAGTCAAGAAAGCTCAAAGACGTCAACAGTCTTTCATTGCCACATTGAGTACTCCCAGGTGGTTCTCCATTACCAGTCGTGCTCTTGAAATTTCCGGTGCCAAAGCACCTTTCGGATGGGACTTTTCCGTACGGACCTATAACGTTGTCCCCTGGGATGCACCTGTGATGAAACATGCGCGTAGAGGTGAAGTCCTTCAAATCCAAAAACTTCTTACAGAGGGGGGAGCTTCCCTATGCGACCGCACTGAATACGGAGATGGAATTATTGACGTATGTATCATCTATTACCTTAGGTTCACCAATGAAATCTTGATAATGACCCACCACAGATGGCAGTCATGTATGGCAGGCTCAAAGTTGTTCATTTTTTGATGAGCCAAAATGTGAATTTTCTTCGATCGGGGTTAGGTTTATTCTATCCGGAATTGTCGCGTAGACTAACAGACTCAAAGCATATATACGCTCAGGAATGTTCTTGATAGCGGTCCTCCTCGTGACGAGCCTGCGAATCAGTTCTTCCGCGATGTCTCACGCTTGATCGCCTCCCAGTTGGCTTTGGACGACCTTTCACCTTTTCAGGTCTTGCGTGAGTTGACGTCTTGCTATTGGGGAAATTCAGGGGTGCTCTCCTGGATCATGCACCAATTAGGCTATTCTTTTAAACATTTAACTCAACGAGAACGGGTGGAGTATTGTCTTAACCTCTTAGCTTGTACACCTCTTAGCACGCGATGCTACCCTTTTCAGCCCGATGCCGCTCGTTTGGTCTGGCGCTTCTTCGGGTCTCCGGAATTTGATCCTGCAACATGCTGCATTACCAACCGCTTTGGATTCTCCCTTCTTCATGGAATTGCGGGCCATCTTAATTTGGTTGTTAATGAAAAGTTGCATAAGTTGCTTGCCAAACGTGTACGTGCGGATAACGACACCGATCCATTGGATTCCTGGGTCCGGAAAAGATCTTCAGAACTGGTTATCATTCTCGGAGAACTCCTTACTGCCAATTCTGCAAGGATTCATGGTTTAGCGGTACGAACCTATCGTAGTTGGTGGCACCCCTGGTGTTCTCGGCCTGGGCTGCAGACACCGCTCATGACGGTCATTTTCGGGGCCATTAATGGACATCTAAAGCATCTAAAGATGACAATTGCAAGACACCGCGAGGAGGAACAGAAAACAATAGAGCAGGCCATATCGACATTGCTAATCTGGCTAAAGGAGCTGAAGAGTGTAGGCGTCGACTTAGTTGACTACGGGCACGAAGAGCAAGAGATACACATTCAGAAACAAGTTAGCAAAGAATGGCAATTATCGTCGACACGTCTGCTACGTCTGATCAGCTTCACATATGGGTCTGAACCGACTGACTGGGAATTTTGGTTTACGGAAGTCATGGAAAATTATTTCCTATGTTTTTGGGATATGGTTGATCATCCAGAGCGAGGAATGCCTGGTGCTTGGAATGAGGAAGGGAATTACGATGATTATGGTGATTTTTACGACGGTATCTACGACCCAGAATTTGAAGAGGCGGTAACTGTGGAAGATTGCGATATTGTCGAATAAAATCTATCGCTCCTATGTATCATACAACTAGCACCATTCTTTTAGTCCCACTCTCTTCGCCTTCATTCAGACCGAAATTTCATTTACAGCTATCTTTTCACGAGTCTCAGCCCGACACTACTTCAGCAAATCTCGAGGCACAATTATTCTTCTTCCCAGAAGTATCAGTCTCGAGCAAGGGAGGCTGACGAGATCCGTGGATATCTGATTCAACAACAGTTTGGCGATGGTGGCTCGTACACTCGCGTCGAACACTCGATACATTCCTCGCTTCCTCGTCCATAGGACTCATAACCGATACTTTCTGCGGAAAACTTCATAGCTCTGAGTCTTCTTTCGAGCCAATATCGATTTACAATCTTGAGGGGGAAGGGTTATCTTTCACAGATTTCGCCTAGAGCCAAAATACATATTTGGAAATTCCGGATATTAGGGGACGTAGGGAAATGGTTTGATTGGGATATTGATATTTTGAGTTTTTGATTTCAGTATTGGGGGCGCAAGAGTCGTAACTTGCGACTTATTATCTAAGGCACGCTTCTATCGTAATATATTGACTGCTAACAGAGAATCCATCAATTGAATACCGGTTCTTCTCGACAAGATACCACGATTTTTAAGAATACTTCCAAGGTTTTTGAGAAGCATGGCCGGCTTTGGCGGCAAACACCAATACAACATTTATTAATGATGACGTAAGCGAGGTCTCAGGGAGGCATCAGTCTCACTTCAGCCTCGCACTTCCTCACTCCTTCATAAATAGCCTCATGCGAGGAAATGGCGCGAGATACATTCTCCTCTCTCCCACTAGAGCTACGTATTAATATATGGGCTCTTACTTTGCCAACCCGCACCATCCCCATCAAGTTCACCCCAGATTATTATCCCAATGGCACAGCCCCCTCTCCGTATATGTATGGCACGACGGATCTCGCTCAGCAGGGCCTACCAACACCGTTTCACGTATCTCAACAATCACGGACTGACATGCAAGCCTTTTATCGCCCTCTTATCTCGTCGATTTACGAAACAGCGCCGGGGGAACTTGTGAATTTGAACGTCGACGCAATTTCCTGCACCGGCGGCACATCGAAATGGTATAGCAAGGATAAGTATCACGATGCGTGGCAAAGAGAAAACATGGAAAATATCTACGAGAAGTACTCGCCGCTCTCGCTACTTGCTCTAGACAAGGGCTTTTGCATCTTCCGTGACGTCCCTCATACTGGCCGTATATAATGTGAAAGCGACCGAGCCCATCCCCGGAATGTTCCATTTCTATGTGGTGGCGGCAAATAGTGGAATAAGTAGGAATATGATTTCTACTCTGGCGCAGTTTGAAGTCTTGAGAGAGCTGAAGATTGTGTTGGATGAGAAGGTATACCCTTCTCTCCCAAGACTGAGCCAGGAGAGTGAAGTGAGAGACAGCGAACGACTTATGCCAATATGCTTTTGTTGTCGATGGAGTCGATGTGAATATTGTTGCAGCATGATACCGGGATTGGAAAAAGTGGATGCTTGGACTTGGCGGGTGAAAGGTGAAGAGCCCGCGGGGCCTGTGATTAAATTTGTTTGCTCCGGGAAATTGGAAATCAATTGTGTTGACGAAGGAAATCCGTAAGCTTTTTGTTGAGCTTATCTAAATGTGGAATTGACGCAAGAGGACAGTGAAGATTGTGTTCATTGCGGTTGGGATGGGCTGCTTGAAATTGTTCCGGATGGTGCTGCACTGTGGCCTGCAGAAAGGAACGGCAAGATTTATTGGACCTGTTGGAGATGTAGGTCGATGTTTGATGAATCTGCTCCGAATGGAAATCATATGGTATGAGGGAGCACTTAAGGGCGGGACTGCATCAGCTTCGACTCTCGGAGCAAAATGGCCGTGGGAACTAAGCAGAAGCTACAAATATCAAAGAGGAAGGTTGCACTATGAATCGCGCAAAGCCGATTTTGAACCAACTTCTTTCGTGGCAATGAATTAGAATCCAGTTGATTAGTATTTAGCTCTTGGTTTCAAACGTTGGGACCACAAAGGGGCGAGCGTCGTTGGTGGGTGTCGCACGGTCTTGGTAATCACATAACTTGATCCTGCAGCGAGAAATTAGCAATGAAGAAATCTAAAGTACCAGATACTTTCGCTAGCGGTGAGCTCGAACTAAGATTGGACTTCATAGAATGAATCTATAGAATTTGTAAAGGAGAAAAATGAAATGGGTGATTAGAAAAGGGAAGAAAATAAGGAGAGCTCGTCTACTACTCTGGAGAGTTTTGGGCGAGGGATTCGCGGGAATTAGTAACTTCAGGAAATCAGTTTTGTCAGTTCCCTGTACCGCTTTGGGACAGCTAGAGGCTAAAGTAGCACTAATTATTGCCCATTTTGAATGTTCCACTCGGCGTGGCATATTCAGAATTAGTGCCGCTATTTTTTTGTCCACCAGGCGCCAGTATATCTCGATGCCAAGAAAGCAAGTATATAAAGCCAACCTCATTTCAATTTTACCTGCGAATACTCTCAAGTCTTTATCTTGTTGTACGCGTTAATCATTGCTCCTTTTCCAACCCTGCAAAGCCAGACTCTTTTGATGGATTGCTGTTGGTACCAGGGATGGCCGAGTCCGAGTTAGAACTCTAACTCGTTATTTTTCAGCCAACTCGGACTCTAATTCGGGTTTTTTAATAAGGACGGATTGCTTAATTAGGCAATCCGTAATTTCCGTTTCCTTATAACTCACGGGTTGAATTTGGCAAACCCGAGTTAGGGCCCTCATTTCCTAATTTAGACTTAGACTCAGACTCGCCGAGTTACGACTCCTTCCCGACCCGGGTCTGACTCCGACTTCGGTATCCTTGATTGGTACACAGCAATCGATATCCATCAAAGATACAATCCGCGCAACTCATTGTTGTAGGATGCTATTGATTTTCCTTCTTTTGCATCGAGTCTTATGAACTTTGGGTCGACGTCGTATCTGACCTTTCTATTGACAATAGCACTGACGATAGCATCCAGCTCCCAGGCACTTCCTTCTCTCTCACAGCGAAAGAATATCTCACTCCGATCCCTTTTTATCTCCCAGACTTCTCTTTCTTCGTTAAAAGGTACCTCACCCCAATAGTTTTCCAGGTGCCAGGGCCAGACTTCTTGTTCGTCGCCAAATAATATTTTACCCCGAATTTTTTCCAACTCCCTGGCTTCCTTTTCGTAGTCATAGAATATCCCACCCCGATATTGTTCCAACTCCCATGCTCCTTTTTCGTCGTTAAAGAATATCTCACCCCAATTTTTTTCCAGTTCCCAGATTCCTCCTCCGTTGCGGGAAAAGATCTTACCCCAATCCTTTTCCAGATCTGAGGAGCTCAATCTATCACAAAGCATATCCTTTGTGAAGGGGAATCCATTCTTGATAAGCAAGCGCACAATCCTTGAGTTTGCGGGGGCTCGCTTTAAGAGGCAACCCCCAAAGTGTTTGTCGTCTTCGTATTTCAGGCCCCTGTCGAGCAATGATTGAATAATTACTTCCTGCTCCGAAATCATGGCTGTGCTGAGTAGGTCTTGCCATTTGGTCCGGAAAAGGCTTGGATCTTGACGCAGAAAGAATTTGAAAGTCTGCACCGAGCCATATTGGCACGTTGTCATCAGAGCCGGCATCAAATTTATGTTCATGTCAGACCGGAGCGAAATTAGTTTAGCTACCATCTCCGTATGGTCTCCAGCTGACGCCGCCAATATGCCTTGCTCAATCCACAACCTGGCTTCTTGATCATCGTCTTTGCTCTGTTTTTCGATCAGAAGCTGGACGACACCAGAGTGGCCTTCGCCGGCAGCAATGGCCATCGCTCCACAGGGGTCGATGGTCGCCCCTCGATCAAAGAAGATACGCACAACACTTTCGGAGCCGCTCAGAATAGCGCGGGCGAGATTATCACCAGTTCCATAAGGAGATTTGATATCGGCACCTTCTTCTAGAAGAAGCTTCACGGTATCATTATGGCCCCCATCTGTGGCTTCTTTCAGCGCGTTTCCATGACGCCACCAAGGGAAGCTTTTCGGTATAAGAAGTCGAATGACATCGTTGTGGCCATGATATGCAGCAGCTGCTAGGGCTGTCCCTCTTGAGCCTCCAGTAAGCTCCACGTCAGAACCAGCATCAAGCAGGATTCGCACGACCCCCGCGAATCCCCCGTAGCTGGCTGCATACAGAGCAGTCTCCCCGTTCATCTTGCAATTGGCATCGGCCCCATTAGAAAGCAGCTGCCATGCTGCGTCCTCGAGCCCGAAGAAAGCCGCGACCCATAGGGCAATGGATGGGCTTGATTGTAGATGTGTCGAGAATATATTTCCATTCAGTTCAAGAAATGAACGAAGCCTCTTGTCCATCTGGAGAAGGCGTACGGCGGGAGGCGTAACTACTTCAGTCGAAGCCATTCTGGCGTGGTGGCCCCAATGCTCGGCTGCATATTCAACAAGTTCGCATTTGTAGTCGACTGGAAACCGCCCGAAGCTCTCCACATCTAAGTCATCGCGTGTCAAATAGGATATACAAGACAGGGCAACACAATCATCTGCACCAGGAAACCGAAATTTCTGTATACTTTCAAAGTACTCCTGTGTGGTATAGTGAATGAACCGAATGGCTTTACTGTTTTCGTCAACCGTCACAAGACCAGCGCAGACATTGATCATCTCTTCGATGTCCGAAAAGTTCTCTTCATCGAGGTAAGATTCTCCAATTTCGATGGCCAAAGCATGTTGAAGCTCCGCTGTGCGAAGTGGTCGTCGAGCGTATGTGATCCAAGACAGGACCTGGTTCGCCAAATCTCTCAGCCCAGGCTTTTGAGAATCAATTCTCTCCACGGCGCCATTATATGCCAATTCCAAAGCATCAGAACCCTTTGGAAGTCTCTGAAGGGCAGCCTTCATAGCTTTTGGACTGGTTTTATCTGTCAAAGAGTCCAGGTGAAGTTGGGCCAATAGGAACCTTGCAGGCTGTCAGCATACTGCCATGAGATGGGGTGCCCTACTCACATTCCATCCACAGCGTTTGCAACAGCATCAGTAATTGCGTCTTGCAACTCTATGTTCCGCAAAACAAATTTTGGCATCCGGGCAATATTTCCCCGGACGTATGTTTTGACATCCTCCACTTCTGCTCGAATCTCAAGGTTACAGCAGTCCCGGAAAACATAAGTCACCCCCGGTAGAAAACGCGAGGTCACAAGCAAACTCGAGTTCGTACTCGAACTGAGATTCCGAAGGCTCCCAACAAGAATGTCTTGCGAATCGTGGGAATTGATGCACTCATCAAACGCGTCGACGACAATGAAGACCTTTGAGAACCTGGCAGCTTCTGAACGAAGTATTGCCGTCATCTCGTCAAGATCAGGCTTCGATTTTTTGTCCACGTGTTTGTCGTACAAGGCATCAAGCTCGGCGGAGACCCCAGGACGCTGTGAGCCATTTGCTGGACCAGACTTCCAAGCAGGCTGAGCGCAGTCTGCTCGAGCTTCCTCCTGTAATTGCAATACAAGTATACAATACCGACATCCTGATTCTCAAATTCTTTCTGCAGGTAATCAACGATGGTTGATGCCATGATTGTCTTGCCAGCTCCTGGGATACCGGGACAGAAGAGCTGGCCGTGTTCAGTATTCAGCCACTTCTGAAATGCCTCAGAGTCTATGAATTTCTGTCCAGTCCCTGGCTGCCGTCTGCTGATGAAGTCTTGGTGCTGCGAAGAAAACTCCAGGGATGAGAGCCAGCGGATTATAGTATCTCGTTCCAGCTTTGTGCTGCTGACTTGCAGGCTCCCTACGCGTTCACCTAGACCCTTCAAACTGTTTTTGATTTCATGGTTCACTTGGCTGGAGATAATTCAGATACTGTAAACATACTGTCACCAAAGAAGGTATAATACCTCGCAATACTGCCGTTGAAGGCATCCAGAATAGTCGTCTGTGACGTGAGACGAGCCCGCAGCCCGACAATCTCAGCTTGGTCCCATTTGAACCTGTCCCACGCTTTCTTGGACTTGGCTCTCAACCCATCCGCTTTAGTTTCCAGCACGCCATGCTTCTTGAGAATCTCATCGAGAGTAGTCAGCACAGCCTGACAACCAGCCACGAGAGTTTGCAGGTCGCTCTGCTGTCTGCTCGTGAGATCAGATGATCCATAGTTGCGCGCGACATCGTCTAAGACTATATAAAGTCCTGCTACACTAGATATAAATCCAATCAGTGTTGCCTGGGAACGGAGGAGGGAAGGAAGCCTTACTCGCTTCTGATAGCCTTGCAATGGTCGGGCGAATCCGCAAAGCCTTTCCAGATGCTTCGAGCAAGTGTGGAGACGACGATTATATCGCCGATGCTGAAGCCGAAACTCATGTTCTAGGGATTCGAATCATGGTGTGATGATTATGCTTGGATGAAGGAAGGGTAGGGTGAGGTTGATGAGGCTGGGGGGCTGCAGAGCACAGCCTCCACATGCCCCTAAACACATGATGTGCTGCATGTGCAAGGGTGTGACCCCGCGCAAATGATATGAACATGGGAAACAATCTCTATATGGGTGTATGACCTTCATATTTCTATTTATCTGCAAATTTCTTCTGAAAGAAGCTCGTTCTCAGCTTTGACCCAAATGTGTTCAATGAGCTTCGCATGCTTTGGCGACCTAACTATGATATCACACTCAAAAGGCTGAGGTATGCACATCCATCCCGGCACCATCTTGTCGTTCGAATCCATTTCTTTACCATCCATTTGTTTCTTCGTTATATTGAACCCCCATAATATTCTGCTGATATTCAAATACAGCGACTTCTCGGCGAGATGTATTCCAGGACAAATTCGTCGGCCAGCACCGTAGGAAAAATGGTCTCTTTGGTTGGGATCTGCTGCATTTACATACGTCGCTGCGGATTCATCATAACCTAGGTAGCGCTCTGGTTTGAATTCGTAGGGGGACTCCCAGCGCTCGGGGTCATAGTTGATTGCCCTACTTCAAGTTAGGGAGACTCGCTAAAATAAAGGGGTAGATTAACTCACCACCAGTTCAGCATTATCAGTGAACCTTTCGGGATGAACATTCCCTGGTACCAATCATCTTCAGTGCTGCAATGCTGCATCCCAATCTTGTTCGGTGGACGTATTCTCAGGAGTTCCTTAATAATTGCTCTGATATATGGCAATTTCGCTTCATCGTTCCAAGTGGGATAGCGCTCACAGCCAACCACCCGGTCCAACTCATCTTGAGCTCTCTCCACCACCTCCGGATGTTGAGTAGCGAACAACAAAAATGAGTTCAAAAATGCACTCGTAGTTTCTGACCCCGCTTCAACCAGTCCCCCACACTGATACGCAGCATGTAAGGTATCAATCCCCTGTTTCTCCGGATCACTCTCATAGAAATCTTTACAAAAACACTGTTTCGCCGTTCCCTCCCGCGTTTCTTTCTTCAACTGCTCCCATAGCGCCAAATATATCGGTGCATCATGCTCAACACACTTCCTCCCAAAATCCCTCCAATTCCCAAACAGCCACTGCGGCAAATACTGAAGCGACGGAAAGGTATCAACCATCCACATCCCCGGACTAGCATAATTCTGCATATTGTTCACCACTTTGTACACCTTCCTAGCCAACTCATTATCCCAGCTCGAAATTCGATGGCCATATGTAACGGTAATGATCACACTAGCAGAATACCTCCGATTATGATCATAGAAATGCTCCGGATCACGCAGCAAATCAAACAACAACTGTTTACTCTCCAAATCCTGCACAGGCTGATACTTCACCGTCTGCGTTATATTCAACAACGCATGGCTTATCCTCCTCACAGTCCTATACTTAGGCCCATAGGCCATAAACAGCTGTCTCCGCCCCGCAGACGCCACATCGCCCGCCAAAGGCGCCGGTGGGCGCGAGGAATAGATTGCGGATTTCTTGTCCATTAGATCTTTTACTGCTTGAGGGGATGAAAGCCAGATATAGTCCGCGCCTCCAATTTTGGTGTGGAATACGGGGCCGTATTGCCTCGTCCATGCTAGAGCTTTTGAGCGGACGCTTTCGGGAGGGGAGAGGGAGAGGAGGGAGCCGATGAAGGGAAGACCGCGGGGGCCGGGGGGGAGGTGACGACGCCGGGAGTCTGTAAGGATGGTGGGTGTAGTGTAGAGGTAGAAGGTGAGAAGGAATGTTAAGGGGAGGATGAGTAGGAGGGTCAGGACGACTTGCCAGTGTGCGAGGTGTTGGAGGTTTGATAGTAGGGGGGTATCCATGGTTTGAACTTCGAGCTATAGTGAATAACTCATACCCTATTTCTTCTCTTCGCCGTTCTTAAACTTTGAAGATATAATGAGAGTCGTTTGGAGGGGTAGGGGCTTTAGGGGAGCTACAGGCCAAGGATCTTTACCCCACCCCGCAATGAGCATCTGCCGGCCCCACACCCAATGCAGAAGCTCCGATTAATTGCTCGGATTGAGTGAGCCTGTAAGAATTGGTGTCTTGCAGGAACATCGTGCTTGATGAGTGATAAATTGTAAGAGCCCCACAGGTCAGCAATGTTGACAAGTTTTCACTTTGAAATTTTGCGATAACTTCAACGCATGTGGTTTCAGTTTTGGGAATTATTCCTCATAAATTTCCCGAATTTTGTGATTTCTTGTTAAATTATTAGACCAGGAGAAGTGTACAACATGGCAACCAATACAGGAGTTTGGGAGAACACGTCACCCAGTTTCAAAATAATTGTGGCTTTGTTGACAATCATAATTGCCCAGCGAGTTGTGTCGAACTACTTGTGGAATAAGAAGCATAAGCTGCCTCCGCGTGTGCCAGGGATTCCGATATTTGGAAATACTTTCCAATTACCTCCCATGGCTCAAGGACTATGGGGGCAAGAAGCTGCCAAGAGATACGGGGAAATGTAAGTTCACATCGTACTCACTCTAATAATCAGCGGCTTCGAAGAACTGACCACTTCAAGGTTTACATGCCAATTCGGGGTCAAAACCTGGGTATTCCTCAATTCCTCAAGAGTAGTAAATGACATAATGGAGAAACGATCAGCAATTTACTCCTCTCGCCAACATCATCCGGTAGCATCAAGCATTATGTCAGGCGACTCTCGGATCCTCCTCATGCCATACAGTGACCGCTGGCGAGCAATCCGCAAAGTCATGCACTCGATTCTAAATAAACAAAACGCATCAATATTCGCTCCTTTCCAAGACCTTGAATCGAAACATCTACTTTACGATTATTTACATCATCCTGATAAGTGGTATACTGCAAATCAGCGGTTTTCAAACTCGGTGATCATGAGTGTGGTGTTTGGAAAGCGGATGGAGCTTGAACATCCACAGACAAAAGAGTTGCTTGAGACTGCGACGGAGATTCTTCAAGCTCTGCAGCCGGGTGCTAGGATTGCGGATTCGTTGCCCATTTTGGAAATGCTACCAAAGGCGCTTCAATGGTGGAGACCCGAAGCTGAGCGTGCGTATGAAAAGTGCAAACGGTACGAAGTGAAATTCTCTCTCAATACCACAGCTAATGTGACAAACTCAGGGTCTACCAACGAGAAGTCGACGAGCTAAAAGCCCGTATGGGAGCTGGGACAGCAAGGGACTGCTACGCAACGCGCTTCATGTCCTCTCCCGATGCCACCAAGTTCGGCGAGACACAATTTCTCTTCTCCCTAGGCTCCATCATGGAAGCAGGTTCCGACACCTCCCGCATCGCCGTATCCCAAATTCTCTGCGCCGCAATACTGGACCCAGGCTGGGTCCATACCGCTCGAGCAGTCTTAGACGAAGTCTGCGGCTACAATGCCGAACGACTTCCTGAATTCGGGGACAGGCCGAATTTGAAATACATAACGGCGGTTGTGAAAGAGGGGTTTAGATGGAGGCCACTGGCGCCGATTGGAATGCCGCATATGCTGATTCAGGATGATGAGTATGAAGGATATCGTTTTCCAAAGGGAACGATATTTACGTGGAATGCGACCGCGATTGCTTTGGATGAAAGGGAATATGAGGAACCGATGCGCTTTTGGCCGGAGAGGTTTTTGAATGATGATTTGGAGAACGTTTTGAAGGGTCATTGGGGGTTTGGTCCTGGTGAGATTTGTTACTTCTCTTTTGGGTGAGCTGCTGCTAATGTGAAAGTGATTGTAGGCAGGAGAGTGTGCTCGGGGTATAGCGTTGGTGAGAGAAATGTGTGGATCGTTGTTGCCAGGCTTTTGTATTGTTTTGAATTTCAAGCAGTTCCGGTAGGGGAAAGACCCAGCCCATGTGGGAGATTGACTGATACTAACTATGGTTCAGGGGCAAGAGCCAGATTCTCTCGGAGTAAATTGGCTGGGAATTGAGGAAGCTCCTTTCCAAGTTTCTATCAAAGTTCGCAGCCCGCAACATGCGGCATTAATAGAAAGAGAGGGAAAACTAGCTGTGGAGACCAAGTATTGAAGAGCTGTGACTAATTGTGACGCAAGTTTGTAGCCAAGCTTGGGAACGGGAATGAACCCTAAATGAAAAGTTTTAACAAGGAGGAGAGGGAAGGTTGCTCTTGCATCGGACTCGAGTTGAGCGGGGTCTGGCCGGGGCATGCGCGGGGTTGCGCTTTCCTCCAATGAAGCATCGAGCCACCCCAAAAACAGCGAACAGGAAGTGAGCCAAAAGAAAGCAGAAAAAATAACAATGGCATGATGTAATACCATGGATTCTCTACAGTTCCCATTCGTACCCGCCATAGTACCAAAAATTGGAAGTGTTAAAGGGGCGCTCTTCCCTTCTCCACAAATGTTTGAGCAATCAGACAAGACTATTTCAGTCTATTGACTGAGGTTTTTTGTGGCTTCAAATATATTTTCCCTTTGATTCGATTATTTCGGCTTTCTAAAATATGGCATCATGTCTTCATTGAGCATGAAGGTAAACTGCACATCTGAGTCAATATCCACTATGACCATCTACGAAATGGGACCTTACCTTTGCACCCCGTTCCCTCGCTTCCTCGTCATTTTCCATATCCTTACACATTTTGAAGAACTTCTCCTTCTCCTCACTTGCCTTCTCATCCCAAATCCGTGCAAAATTTGCTCGTGAACTAGGATCGATAATTTCCCTCCATATTCTTCTCCTTACATCGCTGTAGGCGTCTAAAATACTGTCATCCGTGAGGCCATTGTGCATCGCGATTAGACTATCATAAAGACTTGTTATATCCGCAATGCCACCCGTAAGTCCCATACCGCCACTGCCAGAATGGTCAACACATTGGGAATTGTGGGTCAGGAGAGGGGGACAAACAATGGATTACATAAATGCGCGGCATCAGCCGCCAAAAGAAATCGCCCTACTCGAAAGCTTTCTGCACATCGCTGATGTAATTTGTATGGACTCGCATTGACCAGCTTATAGTCCCCTGGCTTCGGATTACCAGGCAAGATCTGCTCATATCGCATCGGCTGCCGCTCGAGATAATCTTCTGTAGAAAGACCCCATGTATCGCCGTAGGTGACTCGCCATAAACCATCGGTTGTTATCTTTGCAGCCATATACCAGTCTGTAGGGTGGCATATAAATTGGGAGTCCCAGTAGCCATATTTCTCAAAGTCGTAGTATACCTAAGAGTATCAGCACATCAACTCTCGTCTTCTGAGACGGAAGTTTACATTAGTAGCAATGATCTGATGCTGCAGTGTCTCACCCGGAAACTCCCCATCCCCAAAAAGACTTTTTCTGATCTGACTGTTCGCTCCATCGCACCCCATCACATAATCAGCACCTAGCCACTTCTCTCCTTCCTGCGTCTCAACCTTCACTCTAGCCTCCTTTTCATCCTGCTCAATACCAACCACTTTATGCTTCCACAACACCTCAGCAGTCTCTTGCTCAAGAAAAACCCTCAACAATATCCTGTCCAGCCGATCAAGCGGTAAACAAACCATCGCATCCGGATCATTCGACACCTCTCCACGGATGCCTGCCAAGATTTTTCTATCAGGTCCACGCCAGCACACACCGTGAGGTTTGAACCCTTCGCGTGTCACTTCTTCCAGTACACCAGCACGTCGCAGTTCTCGAACGGCTGATGGCGCGTAGTGTGCTGCGCGGGGATTCGAGTCCAAGGTATCGGACATTTCGACGAGTGAGACTTTGATGCCTTGTTTTGCGAACAGGATTCCGAGTAATAGACCTGATGGACCGGCTCCGACTATGATTATCTGTGCAGAAATAAGCATTGTGAAGGGTGTAGTTGGAAAAGCGATAGAGGAGTCTCTTACCTTCGATATTTTGTATTTGTCTGCCATTTTGATATACGATACCGTCTAATTGGGACAGATTATGTTCACTCACTCACTAGAGAATTAAATTCTTAAAAATAACTTGACGAAGATGGTATGGAATTTTTTTGATTTAAGCTTGGCCTCAAAATTGATCCAAAAAAAGGCATGCTATTAATTGCCGGTGGGGTTGGCCCTCGAGCAGCTGGTGATGCAAGTATGGCATGTGGGGTGGTTTGGAAGGGATCCTTGGCGGGGATCAAGAGATTTTCCGACAGTAACCCCGCATTGAGGTGCATGTTAGTTTTTCCTCTCTTCGAGAGCCCGATTGGCCTTTCCAAGGCACGATATACCCTAGGATCGGTACGATATAGCCGAAATAAATGTAACGCTAAAGAGACGTCGTTGTTTCAGACTGGCTTCGACTTCGGAGACTCAGAGAGCATCACTTAATCCAACCAGGTTTTGTTATGAAGAAGGGATGGCATAGATTGGTAATACCGGAAACTTTTAGGAGAACCTTTTTCACAAGGAATTAGAAGGGGGAAAAAATCCAAATGTCAATGAATTCGGCAGTTCCTAGCTAATTTTCCGGCTCACCCCTTGAGAGGTCTTTGTGAAGCGAACAAAATATGTACAATGAATCGAACACACACTTGTCTCTCATCGCAAGTGTGACCTGCAACACTTTCATATCCCATACACTTATGCGTCACAGGTATCGTCATCAGCAACTGGAGCTGGTGTGATTTGAGCAGCTGCGGTAGAGGCAGCAACAGAGGAAGACCTCACCGAAGTCGCGAAAGTAGTTGGGGACGCGGAGGTAGCGCTGACTGCAGTGGTAGCAACAGAGGTAGGAGTTGACCCAGAGCCACCGCTGTAGATGGCAGGACCTGGAATCGTGTAGGTCAGGCCGGTGGTATAGATGTTGACCAAGATGCCCGGGTCAGTCTCAGTGTAGAGAGCCTCTCCGAGGGTACCGACTGGGACGTCAGTTCCGCTTCCGGTCACTTCGAGGTTGATGCATTGAGGGTAGTTTTGAGCACCATCCGCGTTTCCAGCGCTGTGTAAAGCAATGATCTCGTGTCGAAGGACGTAATTACCGGGGGCAATAGTAGAAGGAATGGTGATCGACCACGAGTTGTTGTTCGCAATTAGCTGGTCTGATGCCCAGGTCCCAGGGGCAGCAGTGTTGTCAACAATACCCTTTTCAGCGATCTTAAAGAACTCGAGGGTAGTCTTGTCAACTGTGGCGCAATCACCATTACATTTAGCCATGTAGTCAATGACAGGGCCGTGGTGAGATTCCGGCCAGGTGTTCCATTCCATCACGACAGTGCCTCCAGCAGCGACAGAAGCGCTCAGCTTAGCATTTGTTCCACCTCTGTGACAAATGATATCGCCACTAGCAAAAGCACTCGGTGCAACAAAGCCGAGGTCGGTAGCAGTCTCTGTCCAGCCAATTGAATCAGGGGCAGATGAGGAGTATGGATACTGATTGACGAGGTAACCGGTGTAGCTAGACAAGGTTAATAAACCAAAGCTTGGGCGATGTGATGTTTAACTTACTGGGTTCCATCGGCAACAATACCTTGAACGAAGCCGTGCGCCGAGACTTTAGATACGGCAGCTAGGAGACCCACGATGGTGGAAGCGGTGACGATTGAAGGCATATTCGAAGCGAATGGCAAATGAGTGGCTTTTTGAGAGAGTCTGAGAAGATAATGAGGCGTAAAGAATGGAGTTTGGTAAAATAATTTGAGATCAACTTGGATCGAAATATAAATTGTTCGTCTCTGGGACGTGGAAAGAATGTAATGGGCCGGCGTAGAAAAGAATCAGTTGAGCTGTTGAGAAAACCATAACGAAGGGAGAAATCGATGGTTATATAATGCCATGACTGGGGAGGCAAAGCCAAATTACGAAATTAGGAGTGCCGAATCTGAGTACAAGTGAGAGGTGCTTACTTCAATGAGAATTCAATCATCCACCAATAACATTCTCCAAATGGACGATTAAATGGACCATTTAGAAATTGGAAAGAAGGCTGACAGCAGTTGGCAAGTTCTTGGCAGTCACAAAGACTGATGCACATATATTGAATTTGTGGGGTAGAATTCGGTGCAGTGGGTCAACGAGAAAAAAACAAAACAAAATAGGTGGAGGAATGTTTTGAAACCGAGCCCCTTTTGACTCGGCTCTCATTTGATAATCCTTGGGCGGCACAGGCGGCATGCGTAATTGTCAGAACAGGCTGCATATATTTCAGCACCGGAGCCTCAAGCGCTTCTTGAGACAGCCACTGTTGCAAGTAAAGAACTGTTATACGCAACCACCCGCGATTCCTAGAGAGCTGAAAGACGTGGCGCCAAGATCTCTATGACGATACCGATACTGAACTGATACGACAGCAGCTAAATTCCAAGGTACGATGCAGAAAGAAATCCGTAATCTCGGGATCGCTCCGCGCCAACGCGTCCACGACGGCACGTATCAACCTGGCTTATAAGACCCTCTTCTCGATCACAGGGAATTTCTTGCAGGGCCGGGGCCACTCGGCGTGTCGGGGTTTGGCATCGCGATATGAAATCGTGGTGTGTTCTGAACAAAGAAGATTGTGGCGTTGAGAAGGCCTGAAATGTCCAGGTTTAGCGTGTTAAAAGTACGGTACACCATACTGCAGAGGTACCCCTGAATCCCGAATCCATCCAAGACCACAAGGAAGAGCACAAAATTCCGCTTGCGGAAATTTTTCATCGTTGATCTGTTTGTGTCGAGAAAAATCATGAATGAGTTGGCTTTCAAGATGAGAGTTTTCTGAGCAGCCCTGTCTGGACAAAGATTGAATCTTTGAGACTTTCGACAATGAAAGTCGTGGCTGCGTGCGATTTTTCTTAACTTTATCATTTCGTTATACTCATTAAATGTATTTGATGCGAGAGGACTCCAGTGCTCTAGAAAAACAAGCATACCCTGTTCTCGTAACAAAAAGTTATATACTAAACCATGGGGCTTTCCGAATTTTTGACTGATTCTGGTTGTGTGTCAGGCATTTGTTAAATATCTCCGATTATGTCGAGGGTCCCTTCCTCGACTTCAAAGCTCTCTCACTAGACGTTTTCTACGCTCCGTTTTCCAGTACCGCAGATTTGCTCTGGACTCTTGCCGGGCTTTATGCGCAGCTCCCACTGTGGCTCGAAATCTTGTTGCCGCTTTTACTGGTGAGATATATTGTCAATCATGTTTTAGCAGGCTACCAGGCATGCCTAGACCTTGGACAAGGGGGTACTCCCGCGAATTGGTGGGGAGGATGGCGTATTCAGCGCCTGTTGTTTTGTGGCCGTCTTGCAAACGTCTTTGAGGCTCCTCACGTTCCACCTGGACTCAAGCCATACCGTGGACAACTTTTTGGCCTCCCAGAGAGACAAGGTGAGCGGCCGACAGTTATTGGCTGTGCTCCTCAACGTCAAATTAACCAAAAGACCTCCGTCGAAACCTTCGACCAACACATTGAAAACCTTGAGAAAATCGCAGCTACCTACCCAGAATTGCTCAAGACTGAGATATCATTCTTGGAATCCCATACAACAGCGCTCAAGGCAAAGCAGACCGCAAAGACCGACGAAACTCCAACGACAGCCGAGTTTGGACATGAGATTGGCCACCCACACAGAATCGATGGAAGTATGCACATGATCTTGCACCCCGAGGATGTCAAGACCGTCATCGAGGCCAAATGGGGTGAAAGACATCCAATTGCGAACACTAGCTGGTACTGGCTCAAATGGTTCCACCGTACGAAGTTTGATGAGAATGGGAAGCCAAGGCGCCCACCTGTTCCAGAGTACCTTTGTTTCATCTATGCCCCGAGAAACGAGGCTGACATGGCGACTATCAAAAGAATTATAGCCGCAGCAGCTTGGTTTGTCACTGGTGAGGATAAGATTGAATTTCCGGCAGATGAAAATTATGAGGCTTAGACGTACGTAAATTGATTTTGTAGTCGGTTTTGCGAAATCCGAAGAGTGGCTTCCTTTTTTTTTTTTATAGAATTTTGTGCGACTTATGCAGCTCGTTGCTTTTGCTTTATGTAGATGATGTTTTGCGCAACCTTTATGATTAAATTATATTTTGGGTTGAAAACTTCTTTGGCAATGTGCGAGTTGGTCTTCTCTTTCACGTCAGGCAGGTGTCCCCCGACTTTCTGAAGTTGTCACATCTCTCAATTAAGCTGAGTACCTAGCCGGTTACGCTTTTTCCTCTCGTGTTCTCTTCGAGTTTCCAGTAGAGCTGTCCGTTTGGTCTTATTGCTTCGGATTCTCTGGGAATTTTCCGCCGTTGCTCGGCTGAGCTCCCGTCATCAGAGCTGGCGCTAAGGGAGTACGCTCAGCGTATATGACAGCGTATTTGTGAAAGTGGGTTTCTCTACTTCTGGCAAGAAATGACCATACAATTTAAATTTGAACAAAAGTGTAAGACGTAGATGTTCACCGTCTTTTTGACGTTGTACAGGTTCCGAGAATTCAGGATTCAGGATTCAGGCTAAGGCCCAATTGGTAAAACGCCAGGTGAAACTCCGTTGAATCGGCCGGATGATCAATGGCTTACTAGATAAATCTCTAGCACCCCAAACTCACGTACCTTAGATTGATTTACGAAACTTAAGTATAAATACCACGTGGGATCTCCCTCCTGGGCATCAGATAAGATCCAGCTGATACCCCCACTACCAGTACTCCGTATCCCGCAATACCAAGCATCTCGCCCTGAACCCCCCCTCATCAACATCACCTCAACCAAAAATGTCCTCCCCAGAAACATTCTTCGTAACCGGCGCCTCTGGCTCTCAAGGCGGAGCCGTAGCCCGTAAACTCCTCTCAGCAGGCCACAAAGTCCGCGCTCTAGTCCGCGACCCCTCCAAGCCCTCCTCACTCGCTATCCAAAAACTCGGCGCAACGCTCATAAAAGGCGACTACGATGACATTCCAGCACTAGAAGAAGCAGCGAAAGGCTGCACCGGCGTCTTTATCTTGAGCATGGGCACTCAGCCGGCATCTCACGAAGTGGAGCAAACGCAAAATATCATCAATGCTTCCAAAACAGCAGGTGTCAAGAAAGCTGTTTGTTCAACTGTCACACGTGCTGAAGAAGCAGAGAAATTCGTGGGGTTGGTGCCGGGGAATCAGTATTTTTCGGCGTACTGGCCGACTAAGAAGGCGGTTCAAGATGCGGTGCAGAATGCGGGGTTTGAGAGCTGGACGGTGTTGCAGCCTGCTTGGTTAATGACGAATTGGATAGCGCCGGTCGGTCCTCATTATTTCTCTGAGTTGAGGAAAGATAAAGTGCTGGATGTCTCGTTGGGTGAAGATACGAAGATTGATGTCACTGCGCCGGACGATATTGGGAGTTTTGCTGTGAAGGCGTTTAAGGGGGCCTTGGAGGGGCAGATTGTGAGGGTTGCGAGTGAGGGGCTGACTATTGAGGAGTGTGCGCGGGTCGTGAGCGAAGTTTCGGGAGTGAAGGTCGGGTGGAGGATTAAGAGTGAGGAAGAAATTGAGGCACAGAAGGATTTCAATCCGTTAGTTGCATCGCAGATCTGGCAGAGGCTTGAGGGGAGCAAGGTTGATCTTGAGAAGCTGAGGAGTTATGGTGTACCTTTGACATCTTTCAAGCAGTTTTTGGAGAGTCATAAAGAGCGGCTGATAGAGGCGATAGAATGAGAGATTTTTGATGGAGTTCGTATGTATTAAGCCGCAATATACAATGAATGTATAAGGACAGTAAAATTATAAATGGCCCGAAAACTGCGAGAGGCCTGATAACGAGAAATTACTATAAGTTTCACGGGCGGACAGCAGCATCGGCATGGAGAGCAATTATTGAAACATTATTGACAGAAATTCATGCCACTAACTATTGATACAGTATAGATGTCCTGCGGCAGCCAGCCGACTCGCAGACTTCGAGACCGCGCCAATGGCAGCCCGTGCTGTCCCAAATAAATGAACTTGACCTCCACGCTTCTCCAAATAAAGTCCCCCTGTCATTCACAAGAGTAGGGCAATATATTTGTTGCGGAAAGGAATGTTTCTGGTGGTCCTTGAATCCGATTGGGCCCACCACGAACCTCGTCGTTTCGAAATGATGAGATGAAAGTGGGCCTCGGAATCCGGACGGCGCATGGGATGTGTTTGATCTGCATATACAGCATATCATAAGATGGCATGGTTGGATCTTGGCATCTTACTTCGTAATTTGTACTTTGTACTTCGTAAATGGAGAGCATAATCCGGACAGTGGGCGAAACGATACATAGCTGTAAAAAATGCATTAATATTCAGGGTATCATGTCGCAGCCCCTCCATCCCCCCTATCTACACGTTTCCCCTCTCTCTTCCTCGCCTCCCCATCCAGACTCTTCGTCTTCTGCAACTTCAACTCCTCAACCCTACGACTCCTAACCCTCTGCAGCGACCTCGGTAACTCCTCTTCATCCCGCTGTTTCTGCTTCTCGAATTGCTGCGCTTCACTAGGCCGTCCTTCTCCATTTCTACCAGAGAACGTCCCCGTCCGCCTCTTAGGAATTTTCTTCTCTTTCTCAGGCTCGGGCATAACATCCCTCTCCTCGATTTCCCTCTCTTCACTTTTCACGTAATGGGCAACAGCACCATCAAACATATCATTCTCACTCCGCTCCACACGATCAATATACTCCCTATAAGTAGGTCTCGTCAACAGCCCACTCCGGAACTCATTAGCCCCAACCAACAACTTCGTCAAATCAACTAATTCTTCCAAGTACTCAATAACCTCAATCTGCCCCGCGCTCGCCGCATTCCAGCTCTGAAACTTCTGCCTCACCACCCGTTTAATCATCGCCATCTCTATCTCACTCCGTAATTCCTGCGTCTCCGCAGGTCCATTCTCAAACACGACTTCGCGGACGCGATTCACCATTCGTAAATGCGCTAGTCGAGCTGAAGGTAAGAATTGAGGAAGCGGAAGTTTGGTGGTGAGAGCTTCATGGACGGCGAAGAGGATCAGGGTTATGGAACCGGCTACGTTGCGGCGGTAGGCGAAGACTTGGGCGTTTAGTTCTTCGAGGACGCCGGAGCCGTATTCGTGGCGGAGGTGGAGCATATTGTCCATTCTGTCGACGATGGCATGAAGCACGTATAGTATTTCTGCGTAGACGAGCGCGAGGCCTTTGAAAGAGCCTTTTAGACGCGGCTCTGTGGCGCAGAAGGGCAGGAAGGTTTCAGCGGCTGTGAGCGCGCCTTGGGCTTTGGCTTTTGCGTGGTCGAAGCGGTGAGATACGAGCTGGGAGTGGACGTTGACGTTTGCTTCTGTTTCGATGCCATGCGCGAGACAGGCTTCCATTTCGATGATTTGGCTGATTGAAGAAGCGAGGGATTCGACAAGGCGGTCGCGTGCTTTGACGGGGAAGAGTACGATTTCGACGACTAGGGCTACGACACCGCCGATGAGGAAGGCAATTAGGCGTTTGAGGAAGTTCTCGGTTGCTGTACCCGGGACGGTTTCATTTTCTGTGGCCAGGGCAACGATGCACATCGAGATGATGGATACCATGCCTGCTTTGATATACTTGCTCCCCAGCTGAATGTATGTGGAAGGTATGATGCCGATGACAAGAAGCACTACGCAAACGACACGATCGCCATTCCGAGCTTCGTAGGCCGCGTAGCCCCATACGCAACCTATCGTTGTACCGACTGCTCGTAACATGAAGGTGGTTACTGAAGTACCAATGGCAACTTCGGTGATCAAGACAAGTTGCAAGGCGGCCCAGAGACCTCGGTTGAGAGAATACCAAGTATTCCACTTGTAAAGAAATGCTGGCCACGTAACGAGGAATACAGCAATAGTGAGCTTGAGGGCATAAAAGAAGTCTTCACTCTCAGCAAGATATTCTATGCCATCTGCAAGGCCATTTCGAAGCCTATGGACCAAAGTGCCCTTCTTCGGATCCTTCATCTTCGCTTTGGTCTTTTTGCTTGGGGCTGGGGGCTGTGGTGCTGCATCCTTATCCTTCGCGACAGCAGACTCGACGTCTTGTTTTGTGATCAAAGATTCCTTGCTCGTAGCATCATCGTCATCGTCATCGTCATCTTGTGTGGCATCACTTGATTTGCCTGTTCGTGCATTTTTCCTTGCATTATCGGGTAAAACAAGCATGTCTTCTTCTCCACCGGAAGTCAACCATTTCCGCCATTTGATACTGGGAAGATAGATCTGGCGTCGGTTATGTCGAGCTTGTCGTTTCTCCACGAGAATCCGGGAATGATTCAGCATTGCTAGAGTCTGTAGAGCTGCTTGTCGAAGATTCAAGAGAAATGAGGAGATTAGAAATGTCTCCATTCGGGGCATAATATCCACCTGAGGATGATCGAGATCGTGTATTGCTGCTGCTCCCTCCAGTGCTCCAGCGGAATCCCGGTCAAAATCTGCCAGTGCCTCGGTCAAGATATCGACTCGGATGTCAATCTCCTGAAGCTGAATACCTGATGGTGCGCGAGCTCCTGAAGGCAATTTTGGCACATCGTAGCAGTAGGCCAAACAAGAGGTGACCACATCAACACTTCGATTGATCTTCTCCTGCAGGTCTGCGAGCGGCTTGGAGATTCGTGATACCAAATACTTGAGTAGTTCAATATCACCAGACTCGATTTCCTTTTTGGGCTTGATGAGTTCGAGGTTGTCGATGTCTTCCTTGAGCTTTGTCTTCTTTCTTTTCTTTTTGGGCCTTTTCTTTACTTTCTTCTCGTCGGTGGAGTCATCATGCGATGCATCGCCTCTCGAAACAGGTCGTGAAGATTCTCCTCCACTCTCAAGATCCGCATCTTCTGCAGCGCTTTTCAACTGATGTTCATCCTTGCTCTCATCCTCCTTCTGATCGTCCCCATCGCCCATTAGCGCATACTTGCTCTCGCATGCGCCAATCAAAGCAATGGTGTTTGCAACTAGCTTCTTCATGTGAGTGTCACTGATTGGCTTCATGTCTCGAGGTGGAAGAACAGCCCACGCTAGCTCGAAGTTGCATTCTTGTTGGGCAGCCTTGCAACTGGCTAGCTTCGCACGTAGCTTTGCTTTCTCGTCCGTAAGCGCCTTGAGTTTCACGGTCCCCGGTGTTTCGTCTTTGGACTCCGCTTTCTCATCCTTTTTCTTCCTCCCAAAAAAGCCTTTGACTTTGTCCACAAGGGTGCCTTCAGGCTTCTCTTTCTTCGCCTCCGCAGCTGTTTCCTCTCCACCCGTCTCACTACTCTCCTCCTGTTTCTTCACCTCTCCGGCCTTTCCATCCTCTTCAACAATACTAACAAAATACCTCCCCGCATCCCTCAAAGCCCCCACCGTCTCCCCAAGCGTCTCAATAGTACTCGTCCCCAAAAACCCACTCGAAAACTCCGGAAACACCAAGACATTAACCAATATCAAAACCCCAGCTGCCGTCAAAATCGGATAAAGCAGCGTCGTAACACTCGCCGTACTAACATGCGTAGCCGTACCCGTCAAACTCACCACACTCACAATAATCAACAACAACACAAAAATAAACAGTCTCGGCGTATGACTTCTCAAAAACCCATGAAACATCAAAGCACCCACCAGAAACACCCCCTTAACCGTATACGCAGCCGCCTTATCACTCTCATACACCAAACTCGACAAGTAAACCCCAAACATCGACCATGCTATCCCAACCAATGTACCGCTGATAGCGAGAACTAATGCTTCGGCCATCATGCCGAAGCGGCGCCCTGGGTGTCCGAAGACGGTGGTTATGGGCGCGAGGTAGGTTGCTTTGCCGTAGACGGCGACGATGGAGGGGATTAGGGCGATTATGACGGCGATGGTGGTTGCGAGGGTGTTTTTTAGCATGCGTTGCCAGAGGTGGTTTGTGAGGAGGTTAGTCCATATTGCTGTTGCGCGTTTTGAAGCCCATTCGGAGAGCTTCTTTTGGGTGGACTTTAGGTTCGCCATGGTGGGTAGGTGTGGAATTGAGTATTCCTGCTCCGATTGATATCCCTAACTCGATGCTTCAGTGTGGAGGAGGGGTACGTCGTCATTGTATTGGAGCTTGAGATTGATTCGAATATTGGAATCCGGAGGTTTCGATAGCTTGGATATAGAACTTTGAGTTGAATTGGCGAGTTGTCACCGATTAAATGGTTGTAGAAGCATGTTGGCGATGTTGAATAGGGATTTGGAAAATTTACATATGTGAAGTGAAGCTTGATAGCCTTGCGCGTATGGTTTTCAAAGGTCGCCGTACGAGGGGCTCTTTGTATCGCGGGGTGACTTCGAGCAGGCTACCTTCACAATCACACAACACCACAAAGTTCGTGCTCAACGAGCACAGTTCCACAAACTCCACCATGGCGCCCTCCTCGACCATCATAGTAAGTAAAACTTCTACATCCATATCCATCCCATTTCCTCCTCACCAACACCCTCAACGCTAACATGTTCACCACCTCTCCCCCGCAGGCAAAGCTCAAAGTACAACTCAAGCTCTCCATCGCACGCCTCCGCATGGTCCAACAAAAAGACGAAGCAGTATCCAAGCAACAACGGCGCGCCATGGCCGGCCTCCTCGAAGCCGGAAAAATCGAATCCGCCAAAATCCGCGTCGAGAACATCATCCGCTCCGACATCACCACCGAGCTGCACGAAATCCTAGAACTATACTGCGAACTCCTGCTAGCCAGAACAGGGCTTATGGAAGGTCCGACTTGTGATCCGGGGCTGGAGGAGGCGGTCAAGAGTCTGATATATGCGGCGCCGCGCACGGATGTCAAGGAGTTGCAGCAGGTTAGGGCGTTGTTGTGTGATAAATATGGGAAGGAGTTTGCGCTGGCGGCGATGGATAACAGTGATGAGAAAGTCTCTGAAAAAGTGCTGAAGAAACTTACTGTTACGCCTCCGGCACAGGAGTTGGTAAATGGGTATTTGGAAGAGATAGCTAGGACGTATGGAGTAGATTGGCCTAAACGACCGAAGGAAGAAGAACCGCCGGAATACGTGGATGGAGAAGATGATGATGATGAGAATCCGAGCGGGGGACAGGCGCAGAAGGTGCTCGAGGAACCGATTGCGGCGACGCCGGCGGGGAATGGGAAACAGGCGGATGAGAGGGAGGCTTTGAGTAAGGCTACGCCGCCGAGGAATTTTGGCCCGAGTAGTCCGTTGAGGGTTAATCCGCCGAGTCCGAGTACGGATAATTTGCATCCGAGGGTGAAGGGGACGTTGGACTTGAAACCGTCTGGGAAAGTGAAGGAGAGTCCGAAGCCGGGGATACAGAGTAAAGGGCCTGTTGGGGGGACGATACCGGATGTTGATGAGTTGGCGAAGCGGTTTGCGGCGTTGAAGAAGTGAGGGGAATATTTGGAGTTAGGTGTCTGGAAACAGGGACTAAGGGAATTTTATTTTCTGTGCTTATGCACTTTTATCTTCAAATTTGGCCTCTATTGAAGCCATCTTCAAGTCTCTGGAATTCCCTCAATAACTTCTAGGCAACCCAAGCGACTTCTCCGCAACATAATTCATAATCATCTCCCTCGACACCGGCGCAATCCTCGGCACAAAGCACTCCCTCAAATACCTCTCTACATGATACTCCGCCGCATACCCCATACCACCCAAACTCAACACACTCCTCTCACAAGCCGTAAACGCCGCCTCCGCAGCCAAATACTTCGCGCTATTACAAGCCACCCCTACCGCCGTCTGCGTAATACTGCTATCCGTCGTCGACTGATCATATAATCTCGCTGCGTGATATGTGGCTAGCTTCGCGGCTTCGAGATGCATATACGCAGACGCAAGTGGATGTTGAATGCCCTGATTCATGCCAATAGGTCGTCCAAATACCACTCGCTCTTTGGCGTAGTTTGATGCCCGGTATAAGGCCGCATAGCCCAGGCCGAGTGCTTCTCCAGCTAGAAGACAGCGTTCGGCGTTCATGCCGTGAAGAACGATCTTGAATCCTTGCCCTTCTTTGCCGATCAATGAATCATTGGGGATTTCATAGTTGTCAAAGAACACTTCGTTGGCATCTACGGCTCTGCCTCCCATTTTCTTGATCTTCTTTAGTTCCAATCCTGGTTTGGATTTATCGAAATCAATGAAGAAGAGTGAGAGTCCTTCGGAGGGTTTCTTCACTTCTTCCAGAGGGGTGGTTCGTGCTAGGAGGACCATCTTGGTGGCTACTTGAGCGGAGGAAATCCAGATTTTCTGGCCGGATATTTTGTAGTTGTCGCCGTCGCGGATCGCCTGTGTCCTAAGTTTTAAGGTCTCAAGGCCGGTGTTGGGTTCTGTGACGCCGAAACAGGTGCGATAGGAGCCGTTAATTAGGTTTGGGAGCATGCGTTGTCTTTGCTCGGGAGTGGCGAACTTGGCTACTGGTTGAGTTGCATAAACGTCTGATGTGATTTAGTATGAAAGTATTTCAGATCTGAACTTGGGACTCACTGGCGTGTATTGATTGGGCACCTGCCATTCCGGCGCCGCTCCTAGACTTGATCAGAATTGAGATAGAAAGTCCCCAGGTTTAGTTACTGACTCCGATATTGTATGAAGCATCATGGTCGCCTCTGAAATTCCAAGTCCCGCACCACCGAGATCCTCAGGTAATGCAATACCAATCCATCCATCTTTAGCTAGAGCAGCATGTAACTCATGTGGATATTCGCCAGATTCATCATGCTGGGCCCAATATTCCTACGAAATAATCAATGAAATGTTCACATGATTGCCATGCCCAACCACTCACATCCGGAAAATTAGAGCAAATCTTCCCAATCGCTTCTCTCACTTGAAGCTGCGTGTCAGAAAACCCACTTGTTTCCATCAACGTGTTTGCTCGCCGCGGTATTGACCCTGAAAAGGTCCGTGATTGAGTAACATTAATACATCGTGATTGAGCACGCTTAGCTGCACCCAACCACCGAGGAACGGATCTCATTCCCATCATTTTATTGGATGACTTCGTCCGATTGAAAAGATCTACGAAGGAGACATCAAGTTCAGTCAATTAACTCAAATATGAGTGAATAGGAAAAACATAAGAAATATGAGAAAGAAGATAAATCTTATAAAGCCGACAGCTTCATAAAGGCTTTTGGTGACGTCCGTTTGCTCGCTTGAGATCGAGGGGTCGATTGTTGTTTCCGAGCATCCCCGCTAGCGACCCCTTTCGGGCTTAGTGACCACACACGTGACCGAGAGCTTGGGACGCGCGAGGGAAGCTGCGACCAAAACAATGCGGCAACAGAGAAGATGAACATCCCCGAGAATCCTCCACCAAACACACTCGACAACACATCGCGACTTTGCAACTAACTATCTAGCTTCACCTCTCCACGACACGAAATGTTTTTATGATTGCGAATACGAATATTTCTCGCTCTTTATTGTTGCATCCCATTGCTCGACGCGCATTGTTTTGATCCATAAATCATGGCCATGATGCGGGCAAACCCACGACTCCAGGTCGGCTCAGCGCCATGGATATCAGAGGAACGGAGTTCGGCCATGCAGATTGCAGAGACTGAAGCGGAAGAATTCACGTTCTCGGCGCGAAATGAGGTTGAGTGGCTGAATGAGCATATGGCGGAGATATTCAGCGAGAATAATATGTAAGTAAACAAGCTTCATCAGAGGGTCCCTGCTGATGAGAACCTCACAGAAATGTCGCGGAGATATTCAAAACACCTGGGAAATTAAGAGGAAAGACACCGAGAACCGCGCGGAAAGCCAATCCGCTCGAGTCGCGTCCAGTAAGTCGAATCTTCAAGGTACAAGAGCTCATCTAATGAAATATAGCCACTGTCCGATGTCTTCTCAGCTACGCCGCGTGGTGCACCCAGCCCTTTCAAACAGACAAATTATAAAGTGCCTACACCATCATTCCAAGTCGCAGAAGATGAGCCAAGTCCGGAGGAATCGATCATACTGCCAGCAGCGACTGGCCCAATCAGCCCGATCAACAGAAAACTCGCCCCAGTTAACGCTTTCGACTCGGGGTACTTTGGGAGTCAAGCTACCGCGACACAAGCTAGTCAAGCGGTCGAAACACAGTCTACACAGTTGAACACACCACTCAAAGAGATTGTAGCCGAGCCGGAGCCAATTGAGGAGGAACATGAGTTTCATAGACGATCCGAGACTTCATTTGAATCGGCGAAGGAAGAGCAATCGCGAGGTGAACCAGAAGAGATGGAAATTGACACCGAAGTTGCGAAACCAAGCAATGAGTTGGAAGAGTCTACACGCCCGGTACTCGAATCACCATTTCAAAGCAGAGCACAACAGGGATCTTCGCCCCAGAAACGATCGCCACAAAAATCACCACAGCGATCACCACAACGATCACCAGAAAGGCCGGTGGAGGTCTTGCAATCCCCACCAAAAATTGCACCGCAAGCCGAAGAGCCAGGTCCAGTCGCGGAAGATGAACCAATGGAGGGCATTCGGTCTCCCACCTCAGATGGATCGAGTCCTATTAGGCCTATTGTTGTCCGCAAGAGTAGTTTGAACTTTGCTTCATTACCAGCAAGAGAACCAATTACCACGAAGAAGAGTCTTGGTAATCGCGTATCACGAACCAGTCAGTTGGATCAAACAAGAACCAGTTACTACGGGCGAGCCACGGGTGGCAAAAGTCTGGGGGCTGCCAGACAGGAAGAAGAGGACCGAGACGACGATGATATGGATGTAGACATGGACGATACTGAGGGCCAAAGAGATGACACAGACTCGAAGATGACCCGTCTTCACAACAAGACGTCTACACAACGCCTTCAAGACCAAATCAGCATGCTTGGTCAATCCCAAACACATGCACGAGCTCCATCAAAGTCAATTGGCGCTGGACTCGCGACAGTACAACCAAGTCAACCCACGCAACCCACTGCTCCCCAAGAAACGCGTCAAAAGTCACCACAAAGAAGGGAGCGCCCTCCACCCGGTGCGTTTCCTGAAGATGAGGAAGACAGCTGGATTGGCCCCCCAACAGCCGCACCAGGAGAGCCATCAATTTTCAGTCCCAGACCCCAGTTGCCCAAGAGCCATTCTACAGATGTCATGGAAGGGATCCATGGCAAGGATAGTATTGGGGGCTCCGAGTTCAGCATCCCTAAGCGAGGAGAGCACTCACCCCACCGATCCCCTCAGCGGTCTCCTCTCCGTGAGCCTGTCATCCCGGAAAGGACTACGAGTACTTTGGGGCATGTTAAGTCAGTCTCGACTTCGGTCCTCCGATCACCCAAGAAGGCTGGAGATTCGCCCGGAAGTAAGAAGGGCATTTCCGTCTCTAACCCCAACCCTTCGATCCACACAATCAATGAAGACGAGTCAACCACGCCTCCAAAATCACCTTCAAGAAGCTTTACTCGTGGCAGTCCTTTGAAAGCTGCCAAGGACAAGTTCTCTTCTATTTTGAAAACTTCGAGGGGCTTGTTTGCTAGCAGCGCAGCAGTCAGTGCTGATGCTAAATCTTCTGCATTATCCCCACCTTCAGTTCGACACGGACTTCATCAGACGCCATCTTTCGAGGATGTGTTGTCCCAGTCTAATGGCAATGGATTATACCCGACCTTGAGTAATTCCACTAGCACTTTTAGCCATTCTCAAAAGTCCTCCAGAAGTCCATTCAAAAGCAGCACACGAAAGACCCGAGCTTCGACTGAGAAGGAAGAACGGCGAAAGGAAGAGCAGGCAAGAGAAGCCAGAGAAGCCAAGGAGCTTAAAGAGGCCCAAAAGATGGCCGATAAATTGGAGAAGGAACGTCAGAAGGTCAAGGAAGAGGCTCGGATCTATCACCTCGAGCAAGAGCGAGTGGCCGCCATGCAGAAAGAGGTCCAAGCTCGCAAGGAGCAGGAGCAACTGGCAAAGAGAAGCCAAGTTGATGTACCAAGGGCCACTCGAAGCAGCCCTCGTAAGACGAAGGCACAACTCGAGGCTGAAGGTATTGCTGCTGCGGCCGCCAGCGCCGATGATGTCTCAAGTCGGGATGTTGAGATGAGCGACGCGTCCGCGATGCCACCTCCAGCAGTACCTCGACCCAAATCTCAAATTGGAAGGCCTGGTCCAAAGCGGCCTCTCAAGCCATCCAAGGAACCACTCAATAAGGCCAAGCCGCCAACTGTTATTCGTGTCGACACGGGCTCACAACGCGGCCATCAGTATCATCCATCTACTTCGACTCTCTCTGCAACATTGCAAGAATCATTAGCTCCCGGCCCATCTTCCCAGAGCTCTCAGAACACATTGAGGAAGAAAGCTAGCACTAGTTCGATCCAAAGCAAAGCGTCAACCAATAGCTTCAAATCCGCTGCATCGAAGGCATTAGAGGCTGCAGCAAGAAAAAAGGAACAGGTATGTATCAAATTGCGTGATAGAACGATTACAGTAGCTAATGACTTTAGGATGAACTTGTTGCTCAACGAAAACGAGAGGCAAAGCTGGAAGTTGAGAGACAGCGCGCTGCCAACAAGGAAGAAGAGCGCCGAAAAGAGGAACAGCAGCGTCGACAAGAGATTGAACGACAACGCGAGTTGCAACGGGAACGAGAAAAGGCTGCGGCGGCGGCTGATGCAAAGAAAGCTGCCTCGAGGCAAGCTATTGAGAAGAGGCGACAGGAGATGGAACGAGCAAAACAAATGGGAGCCCCTCCACCCGCTGTTCGACCTCAACCAAGTGGTGATCTCAGACAGGCTATGCAGAGAGACAAGGAGCTACCAGCTGTTCCTGTCCATCGAAATGAGATGGGCCAATCCAAAGTTAGCCGGCCGCAAGAAGATCTTGCGAGGTCTGTTAATGGAGGAATGAATCCAGCAAAAGTTCCACCAAAGCGACCTCTCCAGCAAGATGATGAGCATGCTCGGCCTCCATTGCAGCGAAACGGGCCCTCGTATCACAATGAGCAGCACTCGAAGCGTCGCAAGACCAGCGAAGGATTTGACGACGATGACACGATGGATCATCCTAAGATGACTGCACCTCCGATCCGCCAGTCTAGTAGCCGTCCAAAGGTAAGTCATCTTCTTGGGATATAAAGTCTACTATACTAACCTCAGCTAGGATATTCCAACTAAATCACTATTCCCAAGCGGATATGCAAACGCTCCACCATCTAACAACCTCCAACGAAACACTCTTATCTCTCAGCATAATATGACACAGTCCAAGCCCGCCCATCCAATGGACATGGCCCAAATGTCCAAGGGTCCCATCCCATTCGCCTCATCATCATCCCAAGCCGCCTCACAGCACAAAACACCGGCCCGACCTACAGCCCCAAGTGGAAAGTCCGCTGGCAAGTCTACTGCCAAACCATCGCCAAAATACCAAAACGGCGAAAGCATCGAGCTTCCTGAGATCAACACCGACTCGGAAGACAGCGACGCCGAGCCGGATTCCGCGAAGAAGCAATTCCCTATCTCAGACTGGGCCAACTCACCCGCTCTCCGCGATCAGCTCACACGCCAAGAAACCAAAGACCCAGCAACGATCTTCGGAAATCCAGGGCCGCTTAATATGGAAGAGGTGTTCAGCAAGAGCAAAGATCGCTTTGGCAAGTTCCGGGCTCGCACAAGTAGTGCCAATTGGAGCGGTGTTGATCGCTTGACTGAGGATGAGATTCGGAAGGATATGCAGGCGCGAGAGAAGTTGAGAAGGCAGGGGGGTTGGAGTTATGATAGTATGGTTTAAACACGCGTACTTGAAGCGAGACGGGAAGGGTTTGGAATGCGAGAGTATGAATAGAGATTGGTATTCACGAATGATTGATTGATTATTGATGCTACGGCGTTTTTTGGGGAGGGAGAGGAACATGCATTGGAGCAAAGCAAGCATGCATGCACGTATACTTACTTGAATTGGAACTTGGTACTGGAAAGAAAGAAAGAAAGAAAGTATTTGTTGATAGGAGTAGGAGTAATGATTATGCATGATTCTCCTTTTTCTACTTAAGCTCGAGTATTCATTGCTCGATTCGGTTTTTGTGTTGAAGTGAGCGAGGCGGGCCTGAGATATGTGTGGGGGGATCAGAGGACTAGAAGTTGAGTTTCATCTTTTCGTTAGAAAGAGGAATGCATCATGAATGTTCCGAATCTGCTCTGCGTGTGTGCTGGATCTCAGAACAGGAGACTAGTCGAAGGTAGACGGGGAGTTTAAGTCCAGGTTCAGAATGGAGGAAACAGGATTCGGAATCATCACATTATCGATATATTTCACCTCTTGCATTTATGGGCCGAGATCATTATCATTTTTCTGTTCTGTCGAGGTCCCGAGGATATTCTTTTCGTTTCCAATAGCAAGACGCCAGACCTTACAAAGTGCCGTAAATTTGTGATTAGAGGAGATAATATTGTCCTACTTCAAGTTGAACATTCTTAAAATCTCAACTTGTCGTACCATTTCACAATTCCGAAGAAGCGCAAAGTTCCAGATGGCACGGATAGGCTATCTGGATCAGCCTCCAAAAACGCTTCGGAGAATCATCCACATCAGGTGGATCATTTGGGTGGGGTACTGGGTACGGGAGGGGTCAGTAACCCAGATGGCTTGCTTTGCTTGACTTTACCGGGTCACAAGTTACAAGTGGAGCCTCCGTCCGAGACCCGTCGGGATCTGAGAGTTCGTAAAATCTTCCATTTAAGGTCAGATATTATAGTACAACTTGGATTGAGGCTAAATCACACTAGCAAATGGGTATCTAGACTACCTAGGGACAGAAGCCAAATTTTACAAAGCGCCGATTTCCAATCACAATCTTGTATTTGCATTCTGACAGATTATTCGTCCAAAATAGTACTAGATCATGGGTTGTTAGTTTGCCATTCTCGAAAAGTCCGCTGTAATGGTCAAGCTGTAAATTGAGATCACATACCCGTCATGCTCTAATTCACCACATTCAATCAATTCCCGATCAAGGTTCATATCGACCCCACTTTTGCCGTGCAGCTCAAACCACTCCTTTGGACGGCCATAATAACCCGATACCCACTTCCAGATTGTTCTCCCAGGTCGGTATCTCGATTTTGGGGGAAAGCCGCCTTCAGGGTGCGCCGTTGTCGCTGCTGCAACTTTTGCCGAGACATTCGCTTTGTCGCAGCAGACTGACAGAGATCGGCCTAATCCCGGGAGGGGTTTGAGGCCTGAATTTGTTGATATGAATTCGCTGGTCCCGGAAATAAGAAGTCCTTCATCTCGAAGTAGCGGTGCAAGCAGACCTTTAGGGGATGTAGCATCCCATTCGTTTTCATAATTGCCTGTCATCTAGGAAATATCCGTGTTAGTAACTCAATCAGAAATTTTTGCATCAATTAGCGAACAAGACAGCAATGTCCTGCTTCAGAAGGATGATTTATAAGGAATATCAGAGAGCCGCCCGCGGCCCAACCGGCCGGTACCCAAAATGGTAAACTCAAATTGAAGAGCGGGTGGTTCGACAAGACCTCTGACTGACGGCCCTCTAGCGGCTCTTCAATCACCTATCTCAACTCAAACATTCATGCAAATAGTAATGGCATGAGAAATGTGTACGTACCATCAGTTCATCAACAATCCCGCCTATTTTAACCCGCATAACGTCCAGAAGTCGAGAGCACGGCGGTGGGGTATGTCTACTCCAGTTGACAAGGTCCACTCTCATGGACTTGAGACTTGGAAATAGCTTCAAATACACTGTCGGATCCGAGATTTGTCGCGGCACCACAAGAGCCTTAAAAAAGTCTTCAAGCTGGGTCCAGCAGTATGCCTCAAGTCCTCGACCCTCCACCATGCCGTTGGGTCGTGGGAGAACCTAGAGATCGAACGATTAGTCTTGCGCGCTAATTGATGCCCCAATTTGGCGATTTCTGAGAGGAGCAAGAACTTCCCGTTCCTGTCTGCTCTTTTATTGACGGATGTAGAGATATTTCAATTCTCTCACGTACCTTGACCTTCAACTTCCTTGCATAGTGCTGATAAAATGTGTCAAGATCCCTATCCCCGGCTACATCATCATAGTAACGACCGACAACGCGTATGGTGATGTGGGCGATGGACGTTCGGGACACCAGAGGTATCTTGGCGAAGTTCTGTAAAGCAGCGACTTGGGTGAAAATGAAGTCATTATTCTTAATAATGAGTCGCGTTCCCTCCTCATTCAAAGCCTTGCATGCCCCAAGAAATCCGATCATGATGTCTCGTCCTGATGCAACTCGCTCTTTGTGTGTAACATTATCCTTGCGAAGCTTGAAGAAAGGATCGATAATTGGCGTTGAACTGGTAAGGGCATATTCCATGATCATAAACTGGACTTCGCGAGGAAGGGTTGGTAGGGTTTTTGGTGGAGTTTTGACGACTCTGCCGGCGATTCGACGCCTCAACGTGCGGCTGGCTGTCTGTGGTTGTGTGGGATCTTCTTCCAGCTGCCATGGGATATCATTCGCAGCCAGGAGACTTCGAAGCCTTTGCAGCTCTTGGTCCTTGCGATCACTCTGCTCTTTCAAAGATTCGTAGTCCAACGCAATGGCGGGAGGATCGTAGCTGGTGCCCTGCAGCATGAAGATCTGGCTATCGTCAATCACCGTCCGGATATAGGACATCATATTAGATGAGGATTTGTAGGGCGTTGACATACGTGATTTGGGTCTGGATGGTGGGGATGAGCCATCTTGTCCGTCAATTATGGTCAGTCAAGGGCCTCGAATTGTTCGGAAGTTGGGCAAGTTTAATGTCTGACCAGAAGTGGGAGATTTTCAGGCGATATGAAAAAGTCAAGTTTGGAATTTGTGGGATAATCGTCGACGGAAAGGACCATGGGGAGACACGGGCACGATTGTAGCTGCCGCTCGCTTCGCGTTGCACTAAAATGAAAGGGGGAAGGCACAGCCCTTTGTTCACTTATTCCTCGTACCTTTAAAAGAAACAGCTGGAAAGACGCGTCTGGGTTGTTTTGAATGTTTGAGTTTGGGTGAATTGAAACGGTGTCTTGGAGGGAAGGCACGGTTTTGAATGACCGTGAGTTTTTGCCGACTTACGAGTCCATCTGATTCCATGGTCTTCAAAGCTGTGGGATTGCAAGACAAGACTAACATATGGCTCCAAGAATAACAGTATGGGGAAAGATGTAGTCAACTCATGTGTAAAGACAAGCTCACCGTTGCTGAAGAGCACCATCATTCTCCGTTGCAAATGCCAAGCCAACCGACGATGATATTCGATCTTCCAGGAGTTTTCAGCTTGGTCCCGGTGATGTTAAATCGCGGGCTTCGAAGAAAGAATCCATTGTTCTTTGCACTGGCCCTAAAGTGTGCTTCCAGATACCGAAGAAAACAAAAATAGGGGGGGGGGTATTTTGGGGGGCAGATCAGGTAGTCTTTTGGAATGTGTGATAGACAAACGGGAGACTGAGACTTTCATGGGATGTCAGCAGCGGGCCCGTGAGAAACGCTCATAGACGCAAGTCATTAAAGTGCTTTATTGCTACTCCTCCATGATATGGTACATGTAGTACTTTTTGTCGAGGGGAGGAGCGGATCATTTGCAGTCGCAATTATCAAACCGGAGTCTGCGCCAGTTAGCTTGTGCGCAAGAAGCACTCTCTAGAGTAACATACTAATTAGGGTCTCCTGGGAAGTGTTTCTCGCAGAATCACATTTTGTTATTTCCAGGACGCAGGTGTATGGAAATCCTTGCTCTCAGCTAGGACGGAGAATTTGCAAGGCTTGCGAATGCTCGAAATCCGATGAACTAATATTTCAAATACTAAGTGTTCATTTCTTGGTAATGCGGTTGTCCCAAGATGTCTGTTGTATGCACGATCGAAGGAGATGCACAGAAAGAGTGAAAGAAAGGGGATATTCGCTTAATTCCACGCTAGAATAGGAGAGAAGGTGGGGTCACGCGACGTGTTACTTGTTCTTTGCCAGAGTGGGAATTTAGGACTGATACAGAGAGAGAAAAATTATTCGAGATTTGCACTAATATTTGCTAATATCTTGTAGATCTAAAATAATCCCGGAAAAGTGCGTATAGCTATCACGTGCTGTAAATACGTCATGTCTTTTTCGATCTCCAGAACCCCTGATCAGCGGGCAATAGCGGGGCGATGAGGGGCAATGCAACAGCTCCATAATATGATGACATTGTTGACTTTCCCATATTACCCCCCGCCAGCCCTCTAGTTCATCGACCTCCTCCCTCTTCCAAACTCAATTCATATCTACTCTAGTAAGTTTTATTTCCTCACTCTTCAATTCTACAATGAAGTCTTCCCTATCACTTCGGACTATACGGATCAAACCTACACCAAGACTGTATACCAAACCACTAACACAATCTCCTCTCTACAGAGCGAATATACATCAAACAAGAATATTCTCCCAATCCAAATACAAAATGTCTTTCTCCAACACAGATACCGGCTCCAAGCCAGCCGACCCCTATAAGGCGAACAACCTCGATGACCCTACTATCAAGGAGAAGGTTGAGGGTCTCTCCGAATTCATCACTGCCTGTAAATTCGGGATGATGACCACTCGTGATAGTTCAAGCGGGGCTTTGATGTCGAGATGTATGGCCTTGGCCGGCAAGGTAAGTTAATCACCTTTCATCCGAACTATGTGCTTCTTGTCAAATTAAAAATTCACATCAAATATAGGAAGCCAATGGCATCGACTTAATCTTCCACACAAACACCGAATCCGGCAAGACCGACGAGTAAGTTCCCGACACCCTTATATACATCCCAAAAACACAAGCTGACTATCCACCCCAGCATCACATCCGACCCCCACATCAACATCTCCTTCCTCAACTCCTCCGGCGAATGGGCATCCATCTCCGGCACATCCTCCATAATCACCGACCGCTCCGTCGTCGAAAAGCACTACTCGCCAGCCCTCAAAGCCTGGCTCGGCGATCTCGGCGACGGCAAGCACGACGGCGGTCCCCAAGACCCGCGCATTGGCGTTATTAAGGTGCAGGCCAAGACGGCTACGTATGCAGTGAGTAGGAAGAATGTGGTTAGTCGGGTGGCGGATATTGCGCAGAGCGTGGTGACGGGTAATGCGCCGAGCGTGAATAAGTTGAGGGAGATTAGTGAGGAGGAGATTGGGAAGTGGAGGGCTAGTAGTGCTATTGTGCAGTAAATTAGTGGCCTGTGATGGGGAATTAGGAAGTGGAAAATGTGCTTATCAAATAAAATTATCTGCATATGGATAAAATATTTGTATTGATTGCCCCTCTCCACAAATTCTTTTCCATCTCTTCCCTAGTTCCTTTTCCAAAACACCTCAAACAGGTCGAAAAGTCCCGTTGTCTTAGATTTCTGTTCACGTGCAACTATACCTCCTTCCAGCATCCTCAGACTCCCTCTTTCTTCAACTGCTTTCTGTTTCTCGCCCGCAATTTCCTCTTTCCCTACTCCCACCTCTTGCGCCAACCTCAACCTCAGCCTCAACCTCAACCTCAACCTCAACCTCAACCTCAACCTCAACCTCAGCCTCAGCCTCAACCTCATCTTAGCCTCCGCTTCCCTCTTCTTAATCGCCAACTCCTTTGACTTCACAAACATAGGTCCTGCATTCCTCCTGCTTCCATCTTCGAACTCGCTCTTCTTTTGTACAAATCGTGGTTCTGTCTTAATCTTGAGAGGAGTATTACACTTAGACTGCGTATCTATGATGGCTTTCTTAAGATTCGCAACTGCTGCTTCTCCCGCGGCGAGGGTACCTGCGTGGGGCGCCTGGTCGGTTTCGGTGACTAGTTGTGTAGGTAGAGGAGGTGTGTTACTGAGTTATTTGCGGCACTTGCAAACTGAGCAGATGGGGTGGAGTTTGGTCATGGTGTGTTCTGAGTGCTTTAAGTGATGGGATTTGGGTCGAGTGTTAAATGAGATAGAGTCCTTAGGTCTGCGTGTCTTCATAGTTGTTGACAGGTGCTAAGCTAGTTCCGGAAAGTCATAAAGTCATATACATCTGTACCGTCACCGGAAGAAAGTTCACTGACAGTGATGTATTGAATGTGCTTAGATACTAAGCTTGATCCACAATCGTTCAACATATTTGCAAAACAAGAATCACTGGCATATAAAAACACTCGGAAATAGAACCTCAATTTAATTCTTCTTGTAACTCTTCTTATCCTTCCCAAGTTCTTCTCCAAAACTCTCCCAAACTCCCCCGTCATATCCCCCAAACTCTCATATATCCAACCCCCCTAACCAACCAAATCAACTAAATCCTTCTTAAACTTCTTCAACTCCTCCTTATGTTTCTCCTTCAAATCCGCAATTTCCTTCTTAAGTGCCGCGATTTCTTCGACTTGGGAATCGACGCGGGCTAGGGCCATGGATATTGCGCCTCTGTTGGTTGGTCAGTGTGGAGTTTCAAGAGAAGTCCCTGAAGGTATATGAGGGGTTTGGGTTTTAAGGGAGTTTGAAGGGAAGGGAGTCAGACGTACTGGAGTGTGTAGCATGTCTCACATTGTGGGGGGAGATCTAGGACGTCGATTTGGGGTTCGCTGGTTGCTGGCATTTTGTTGGTGGTGGTGTAGGAAATTGGATTGTTTTGGGGGGAAGGGGA
>Ga0247778_1000359_pt1 | contig 67783 bp, 76 predicted proteins | sample UWRJL049202B5_FD_179939 | JGI IMG/M metagenome (GOLD analysis project Ga0247778, IMG submission 179939) | Plant litter microbial communities from Arlington Agricultural Research Station in Wisconsin, United States - UWRJ-L049-202B-5 | ecosystem: Environmental > Terrestrial > Plant litter >... | reverse complement strand
CACATCCCCCCTACTAACCATCCCCCTCGCCTTCGTCTTCCCCAACTGCACCTTCCCGGTCTCCGGCTCATCACTCAACCCACCAGGTCTCAACACAATATACCCAAACCCCTCCCTCTCCTTCCCAAGCACAGTCAACGTCTCGTCCGCCGCCAACTTCGCCTTATAATACGCCGGCATGATTTCCGTATTCATTTTCTGTACGAGAGCATACGAATCGTCATCCCACCACTCCGCACGGTTTCGACGGGAAGAGAGCGCGGAAACGAGCAGGAATTTCGTGATGGTGGGGATTTGGATGGAGGAGCGGATGAAGTGGATGCAGGCTTCTTTATCAATCGCATTCGTTCGGGCTGGACCTCCTTTGCCGCCGGCACCTAATTATTATATCAGTCCACGTTCCTTTACAATCAAGCTTCAGACAAGGGGAAAGAGGGAAGAATACCAGCGCTCCAAATAACCCAATCCGGGCCTGCCTTCTCCAAGATCCGTTTCGCATCCCCGTCACTTTTAACATCCTCTAAACTCTCTACCAGCACATCGACTTTCCCGGGCCCTTTCTTGCCCGCTTCAAGGATCTCTGCGCTTTGCGAGGCGTCCCGGATCACGGATGTGACGTTCCAGGAGCGAGCGACGAGCTTGGGGGTCATCAGGAGGGACACCTTGCCATGGCCGCCAAGGAGGAGGATGCGTGTCATTTTCGTGGGTATTTGTGTTTATATATGGGAATTGGAGATGGAATAAATGGATTTTGGGAAAAGATATGGATGTTGGGGGATGGAAGAGGTGAGATGAGGGGTAGCAAGAAGGTTATATGAGGAGGGAAGGAAGCTTCGGAGTAAGCTTGAAACCAACATCCGATGAGTTATTGCATCATGCCATTGGCTTGTTTAACTGTACTGCAAGCATGTGCATTTCTCAATTATCCCCTACTACGCATGCTTCGCCCTCAAGGTTGCTTGTGCTTTAAGTAAAGATTCTCATGTTCATCAAATCTCAAGCTTGCCCCGCATGACGTTTTACCCCACTCTGAAAGTGGCTTCAACATTCGCAGGGGGCCACAGTATCACAAACACTTGCAGAATGCACAGGAGTAAAACTATGCAGAAGCTGAAGCCAATGCCCACAATCAATGGCTCTTTATTTCCATAATGTACACATCAACAGAGCCAGCATCCCAACTCCAACCAGTTCCTTCAACACGCCAGAAAGAGTAACTCCGAAAACCACCTAAGCCAAACAAAGGATTATTTTCGACTCCCCAATGTATTCATGAGGGCCAGAACTCCTATTTACTGCTTTCCAAAGTGGAATGATCCGAAGACTCCTCCCCCTCCACCAGGCGTCAGCGGTCCTATTCCACCACCATTATTGTTGTTATGTGCTGGAGTGCTGGCTAGACCCGCGTTCCCTGTATTCGGTGTGCTCGGTGCACCATTCGTGTATCCGGTCCCGTTTTGTGTCGGCGTCGAATTTTCTTGTAGTTGTTGGTGGTAATGTTGCGGTGTCGAATGAGAAACGCTGTGATCTGGCAGTCCTAGACCCCATACTTTGCCTATGTGGTCGTCACTGATCTCGCCATTGAAGATCTTCTCTCTCATTTTGAAGAACACCTTCCCTGTCATTAATGAGTCCGAGCCTGCCTGGTGCGCTTGTCCTTGGCGCTTGATTTTGAGAATGTCTCCCAAACTCTCCAGTCCCTGCCGTTGTTCAAACTTGTTTAGTATTTCGGAGATTGTAGCATCTGGCGTGGTGGACTGGCCAAGTTGATTTTGTTTGATGGAGTACTTCATTAGATATTTGATGTCGTAGATACTCGGGAAGAACTTCTTCATGAACTTATCGAATTCGACCTCGTCATCCGGCAGTGGTAGTCGAAGAAGTACTTTGGTAAGGTAGCCAAAATCATAGCCGCCGTGAAACGATATCCACCGCACATCCTCTTCGCATACAAGTCCAGAGCTCATCAACAGGGCACCAAATTCGAAAGGATCGATTCCATTGCTATCGTGTTTGTCGAATTCGACTCCGGCGGTGCGCAGGGCCTCGATGGAGACCTCCGAGTACATGTCCTCTTTCAAAGAAAATTTGAAATTGAACTGCCAGGTACATGGGATTGCTTGTGGGCCGTATTTCCGTCCTCCAGACAGAGAGATCTGGTCTGCGTCTAATGATGCTGGCGGGGACTCTCCCTCTTCATTGAACATCGTTATGCCAAGCTGTATGATTTTCAGGAGGTCGACATTACACCGCAGGCATTGGTAGTGATAATCGCTCTTTCCATTGAAAGCACCCATGGGTCGAGCAACAACTCCAGGAAACTCCGTGTCCTGGCATGATGTCAGTTATTTTAACCACTGGTCCTATCCATGCTGTCCTCACCATTGCAATGTACGGATAACTCTGCACAAGATCCCTGATAATAGCCATTTCCTCTTGCAAATTCGTTTTCCAGACATCTCGTATCCTGCCCTTGTGTGCTTGACCCCTCGCGCCAGGTTCGCCCATCCCATTGTGTCCTTGTTGCTGCATCTGGGCATTCGCAAAGCCCATCTGAGCTGCTTGACTTGCCAGACCTGTTCCTCCCGGCATTCCCAAGCCTGATCCTCCAAAGTTCCCAACGTTTAAGGAGTTGCCGTTCATGGCGAAAGGATTGCTCATGGAATTCGCGTTCATGAACCCGGGATTCGAGGCAAGGGGCGGAGCCATGTTGTTGGCGGCATGAGCCTGAGGGTTGTGCGGATATTGATACTGGGAGCCAAAGTTATTTTGGGCAGCGCCGAGGGCGCGCATCGGGGGAGGCATTTCGTCTTTGTGTGCTATGTGTGCTGGTCCAGAAAGATCGAGGGAGGTGTACGGTTTTCATGGGCGCAATGTGACGCGCTCGTTGGGAAAGGTTGTCCGGTCCTTGAGGGGCAGACTGCGTGGTGATTATTGAGAAGATGCGAAGACAGTCTGGTGCAGTCGATTCTCGAGTGTCGTTATGAGTATTTTGGACGTGAAGCTGTTCTCTCGGTGTGTTGGAGCTTCAAAAGGCTGGATGCTCTCCAGAGATATCGCGCCAGGCTAAAGTCCATATGTAGTTAGCGTGCCAAGCATTTCAACCTCGAGACGATTCGGGGAGGGAAGCTACAGCTCGGCCTCATCAACAACAGCCTTGCGGATAACAGATTCCTCAAGATGCGTCTTACTAGGTATAGTATCCGTTGCCTCTCTCATGCCTTGTGTATATATTCAATTGCTAATCAATTGACCCCCAGTGTCCGGAGGGCCCCTCGACAGAACCTCACGGGCTTCGACCCCAGAGCTTTCGCAGCTGCAGCTGGCACACCCGCAAACGATCCATGGGCAAAAAGGTGAGTTTGGCTCTCCGGAAAATGGACTTGAAATCGGGGGAGCTAGAAGCTGACGCGAACAATGCAGAGAGGCGTGGAGATACACAGGGCCGTTCTCGAGATGGAATCGATTTAAGAGAAGCTTCCCCGGCTTGGGCATTGCAACGGTGGCATTTGCGGCGTACTGCGGATACGAATACATGTTTTTGAAGGACGATCATCACGGACACGCGGAGGGGGTTCACGGCGAGGGACATCATTGAGGGGAGGTTGAGCATTGAGGAAGCATTGTACATATGGGATGAATCACAAGTCTGCCGTCTGCTACGTTCTTTTTGGGTACAAATCGAGAATGTCATCTCGACGAACACGGGAAGAAGCGTTGGGTACGCACTCATGATGGATTGGCCCCCGTCAAGGGATTGCCTTGGTTCTAGACGCGACAATCGATTATTTCTACGTCGAGGACATAACTCCAACTGCCCCACACCGGTATTCCGGATTCCTGGATCTTGAAGATAGGACAACACAGGGCCAATTTACTTCGCAAAGTATCGAACGTAACAACGGAGCCGGCCTCAACCCAGTGGCTGGGAGGAGTTTCCTCTGATTGTCTTTTGTCCCCCCCCATTGAAAACCCACGAAGGCAATCATCTTCACTCGCGATTCATTTGGTTCCTTGGTGTGTCAAGTAGCATATCCACGAACATTCATTTGGGGTGAAAGTCAAGTCGACGGGATATTTTTCTCTTCCAAGGTATGATTTTAGGCGCGGCAGAGCACAAAGTTGCTGCTGTACCACCGCCGCCTGAGCACATGCTTCGGATCGCGGACTTTGCTAATGATCCGAAAGCTTAAAGATATATTTCCTTTGGCGTCTTATGAATACACTATCGTGCTCAGCACAACAAGCAATACACGTTCTGATTGGATGTCTAAACATCACATCAAACAGCAATTAAAATGAACCATATCCAATGACATTTCGGAAGGTTTCCCCACCATCCTATAAGAAACGCAGTACTGTGCGCTACAGTACAGCCAAATCCAGGGCGTGGAAAACGCCCACGTACTTTAAACCACTGACAAACAGACAGAATCACACCACTTTACGAGTAAATAAGAAACCAACAAGCCGGCCGCTCCGAGAGAACCAATCTTCGATTTACATGTTTGAATGTGAGATCAGATCAAGTTCGAACACGCGTAGTCTCGCCACTATTAGGCGCTATATGGGCCGTTCTATACCTAAATACCGGCATGCAGAAGATGTCCATACAGGCCCCCAGGGCACCATCTAGTCTTGATAAACAGACGTGGAGCTTTCGAATCTAATGGGGACCTTGCTTTTGCCATCCCGTACTCAAATATGACACCAAGATGATGCGCACGCGCCAGAATTTGATCCTGGGACCTTTTAGGGTTCACTTTCCGAGAGCGCCTGCAACTTGACTCGCTGTAGGGAACTGGCTTTGCTCTGTCGGTCCTGCTGTCCGAGACTATAACCCTGCGACTCATGCTGCCATTCAAGGACGTAATGAGGCTTTCGTTATACCCGCTTCCGGCGTTTGTTTCGCTCGAACCTCCTTCGTACATGAAGCTTCAGCTGCACAGGTGATCGAAGCAGAGTGTTGTGCATCAAACTTGGGATTCTCTGTATCGAACCCTGCGGGGTTTCCCTGCCCAGCTAGCCTACAGGGTCTCTGATTCGACCCCGATTGCCATCGATCGCTCTAGATTCCCATCAAGCTGTGAACCCTGAATTCTGCAGTCGTACAAGGGTCTTGGAATCGAAAACAAAAATATCGAGTACTTCTTCTTGAAGGAAGCCCAGACGCATCTCTTTTCTTCCATTTCTTTGATAACAATCTGACGATGTTGGAATCGTAAGATCTTTTGATCGGAAGGCGCTGTCGCACAAATGCTTGAGGGAAGTAATGGCAGCATGGGAACTGGCAAGGGCATGAGCGAGAGCCAGCGGGCGTTGGAGCTAAGAAAGTGAGTACCGCATCCGAGATTCTGGTCCACTATCCGCCATTTGCGCCTTGCTGTATTATATACTGACAATTCGTAGATTCTTCGCGCCCCATTTCGAATATGCCAGTACTCCATCGGAATACGATTTCAATGCTACTCTGAACAATGATGGCGCGTTATATGCGTATGCGGAAACAATTGTTTGGCGATTGAGGGGGTTGCATGCGATGGTGAGGTGGGTAACTTCATCCGAGAATTTGGATCACACACTGATGGACGTCCAAGCTTGATTGATAGGGGTTTGCAAGACCGAATCTCCCAAGCGCGCAATATTTTAGCTGAGATTCTCCAGGCACTCAATATTTTCTAGCTGGAGCTATCCGAAATTCGGATGAACAGGAGGAAGATGTTTCTACTGACCCCTCATGGTTCGGATGCTCCACTGTTCCCACTCCCGGCGGTCTTTGTGAGGTACGGGTCGCTCTTTCATCTTCTGTTATGTTTTTAATCCAAATCTAGAACACTCTCAGTCTCGATGCTTCAGCCGCCGAATATCCATGCTTCATTATCAATGATTTGAGTAAAGATCAAAGATTCGCCAATTTACCAATTGTCGATGGCTCGGTTGCGGGATATCGATTTTACGCTGGCGTGCCCATTACAACTGGGTATGGTGTCAACATTGGATCCCTTTTCCTCTTCGACGATAAAGTTAGAGATGGATTGTCCTTGTACCACCGAAAGTGTCAGTATACCCTTGAACGGCACCATTATTATAGATTAACTCCATCTTAGTTCTCCATCAGCAAGCCGCGAATGTGATGAAGCATCTGGAGACCAAAAGAGAGGCAGCCGAGAGACGCCGAGTGGCACTGATGAGCAAAGGAATAGCCGATTTTCTTGACAGGACTTCTCGAGATATTGACTTCCACCACGAAGCGGCCCGTGTATGTGAAGACGAAGATTTCTTTCACCACAGCCAAAAGGACGACAGTTTAGAAGTCACAGATTCGACCTCAGTCAGCGGCTTGCCTAAAGACCTCCCTCCGCAGGAAATGGAATCGGTCCTGGACAAGATTCAGATCACACTCGATCATGCCGCGCAGATAATTCGAGAGTCTTTGGAGCTCACAGCTGGGGGTGTTGTTTTTCTAGATACCACGATTGGGTACACGGAAAACGATGTTGTGGAAACTACGACCAGCTCAGAGCCCAAGGGCGCTACTGAGGTCTCATATCCAGAAAGCACGAATATGAACCTGCAGGTGTCAAATGGGAGTACAATGAGACCTTCGCTTCACGATGGCGGTATGGGAAGGCATCTGTCCCAAGGAACAATTCGAAGTGCAACGGACAAACACAAGCCCTCCAAAGTCCTCGCCATGTCTGCGGCGGTGACCGCGACTTGGGATCCCCAGTCTCGAGTCCTCGATGCCAAGACTCTGCAGTCCTTCATCAACTCGTACCCCAAAGGAAACGTCTGGTACATTGACGACGACGGCTATTTTTCTTCTCTTGAACAAGCGAGCGAGACTGAAGAGGGGCTTGTGACCAGTCCCTCTGGTCGGCAGCAACCGATATCATCGAACCGCAGCAAGAAGCAAAGATCGGAAGCTACGATGCTTTCCGGAATATTTCACAAGGCTAGACAAATCATATTTTTACCTCTTTGGGATGCCGGTGCAGGTAAGTAGCTCTGAATGGGATCATTTTTTATCTAATGAACATTGTCAGACCGATGGTATTCGGGTTGTTTCGTATGGAGTCAATCTGCCGTACCTGTTTTCACCGTTGATTCTGAGGTTGCATATCTCTCGGCGTTCACCAATTCGATGATGGTCGAAATCAGTCGGCTTGACGCAATCACCGCGAACAAAGTCAAATCAGATTTCATCAGCAGCATATCACGTATGAGATCACGCTCTATGCCTGAGTATCTTGCTGACTGTGCCAGATGAATTTCGCAGTCCCTTACATGGGATACTTGCAAGTGCGGAATTTCTCCGAGATTCCGTGCTCAGCAATTCTCAAATTGAGTTTATCTCAACAATACAAAATTGTAGCGGGACACTTTTGGTGGGAATCTGAAACAAGTTAGTGGAGAGAGGAGCTAATTATCTTGAAGGATACGATCAACCATGTTCTCGAATATAGCAAGATCAATTCCTTCGAGACGAGCGGAAATCAACAAGGTATGCCCTTTCTGCTATAACCTTTCGAATATATCTATTCACAAAAAAGGTTTAGGAGCCCTTTCAAACGAACTATTTCAAGTCACCAACCTAGCTTTGCTATGTGAGGATATTGTCAGTGGTATGATTGCCGCGAACGAGTATCGCGAGACCACGCAAGGGCAATTACCTTCGACGCCCACAGGTGGGGTGTTTTCTCCAAGTCACACCGAAATTCCAAATGCAAAGCGTTCTCCACTCGATATTGTACTTGATATTGAGCACCGCAATTGGGACTTCCGTATTCAGGCTGGTAATTCGTTCTCTTCCTGGGTCTACTTGATCCACTGACAACCTCCAGGGGCTTTACGGCGCGTTCTGATGAATATATTCGGGAACGCACAAAAGTACACTGAATCAGGATATGTCATGGTAGAGCTTCGAGTCTACGATGCCGTCGAGGAAGATTCTCTGTACCCTATGACTTCGTCCTCCAAGACGCTGTCCCTACGTATTAGAGACACCGGGCGCGGGATGTCATCTGAGTATATGGAGCGAAAACTTTATCACCCGTTTGCGCAAGAAGACACCTTTTCTCCTGGGGTTGGACTTGGTCTTTCTATCGTGTATGTATCTCGGTCAATTTCAGGGTTTGGTACTAACACCTAATAGATGGAGTATTGTCAATCAACTTGGTGGCAAGATTCACATCCGTAGTGAACTCGGCAAAGGAACCGACGTCGAAGTCACAATCCCAATGGACATGCCCGAATCCTCCGAAATTACATCTCAAGTGCCAGGCGACTCAGCTGAAAGCCCCATAGAAGCACAAGATTGCGTTACTTCTCTTAGGCAACGTGCATCAGGGAAATCAGTCACTATCTCTCGTAACCCTGCAAAATGTGGATCAGCGCATCCCGACGCTTTATCCTGGGATTGCGTCGAACGATATTGCTCAGAATGGTTTGGATTCGAGATCAAATCTTCAGGCGGGGATATCATCATCACAGACGGTTGCGATACGGCAAAATACTCCAACAGTCAACGCATTGTCTCATTTTGCGGTATGCTTTGTTCCGGGAAACAGAGTAAATGTCAAGACAAGCGGCCAGTTTCAAGCATCTGTACTCCTGTCGGTCCCTTCAAGCTCGCAAGATCCATTACGGCACTCCTGGACATGGACATATCCACCTTCAAAGAAACTTCCATCGGCAACAAATTAGACGCCGGCACGCAAACGCCTCTTGGATCGCCAGAAGAACGTAGACTCATGAACGGCATAATCCTAACAGACTACGGCTTCCCGCCGCAAGGCCTCTCTGAGATCCTGGCGTCACCGACATTAGATAATGACGAAACTCCATCCGAGGGCCCGCAGATCGAAATCGACAACGCAAGTCCGCACACCCTCCCTCCTCTCTCCCCGCCAACTCCGCGCCTCACACCAGATAATTCTACAACAAGCAATTCTCTTCCCCAAACACCAACGCTCCATTTCCCCTACGTCAACCAATCAAGCCTTACACTCCCCTCTCGCCGCTCCCAACCTACCAAGCCTGTCGCGAAAGGCCTTCACATCCTAGCCGTCGATGATAACGCCCTCAACCTGCAACTTCTCCACCGCTATCTCCAAAAACGCAAACAAGACACAGTGATCCTAGCACGCAATGGACTCGAAGCAGTATCTGCGTTCAAAAGTGATGGGCAAAAAGGCTTTGATGTAGTATTCATGGATATCTCCATGCCGGAAATGGATGGGTTCGAAGCTACGAGGATTATTCGTGGCCTTGAATCTAGAAAAAGCTCAATGGATGATAATAATGGGATGATGCGCGAAGAGATGGCTGAGAGTGAGAAGAGGGAGAGGAAAAGGGCGTATGTGGTGGCATTGACTGGACTAGCGAGTCGTAGGGATAGAGATGAGGCGGACAGGAGTGGATTTGATGATTTTTTGACGAAGCCGGTTAGTTTTTCGAGGATTGGGGAGGTTTTGGGGGGTTTAGTTGAGGGGAGGGGGAAAGTGAGGGTTTGAGGGGAAAAGGGGAGTCACTGTTGAAAGAGGGGGGATGATTCATGAGCTATGAAATTATGAGGATGGCGGAAAGAACGGATTGCCTTGAAGCGGATATACCCAGATGCATGATTAATCACCAGCGTGGATGTGTGGCTGTATATTTTGTACGCAGGGACGTCGATATTTAATAAATGATATACCTATGTTCTCACCCCGTAAAACATCTTCGTATATACAGTTGGCAAGTGCCATAACTTGATTTCTCCGTCTTGCCTTCTTCCAATTTGTCTTCCATCTTTTTACCTTTTTGGGCACAACACCTTCCAAAGTTGGAAAGGACCACGAGACAGCCTCGTTTCAAGTTCACCCCTTCGCAGCCACCCTCTTTTTCGTGGCTTTTGAATTACGCCCGCTGTTTCACACGTGCGAGGATTGTTCCAATAGATCTTCACTTCCAAAGCCTATCTATCTCGGCAAAACCCCATCGAATCGTCTCACTCGGCAGACATACCGTCGGCAGCGAATAATCTGGGGCTTGTTTCTTTTTCTATGGATTGGTGGGGTTGCTTTGGTGGAGGTGGCGCAAATGCGGGTGCCCAAGGCTGACTTGGGCACAAGATGGTCGTAAGAGAAGGGCTCTCACCGAGAGCTCAAAACTGGTTATCCGGCCTCACGGCCTTTTAAAGCTGTTGGAGCTTGTGACATAGTCCTCGCTGTCCATTGTCTTACTCTCCGGGATATATTTGATCTCAAAAGAGTGAGACGTTGATTCAAACCGTCGATTCACGCGGAGAACTCCTCCGGCATCAATTCAGTATGGGAGGCAAGGCGTCTCTAACCAATCTACCCAACGATCCGATTGAGGTCGCTCGGCCTCACCGTATTCCCCAAGATCACAAATATCAAAGTTGGGATCTGTTTGACAAGTCCGGCAAGAAGATAGGCTTCACACACGGCCTTAGCGACTCCGCCCCACCACCGTATCTGAGTTCAAATATACCCTCAAGGCCTATCGTGCGTATCGAGAACCAAACGCCAAGGAAACGACGGAATATCATTTGCTGCGCCGTGAACGAAATTCACATCTGCAATGGAACTATATCGCTGGGTTGGATCTTGGTCATTCTGCTTGTAATCGTTTTTGCTGCAATCTTAACACCGGTCGTGATAATCAAGTTTCCTAGGCAGTAAGTCTGCCCTTCTCGTTATTCGACACTGCCGGGGAAACATCTCAGGCTAATAGGAATGTATGAATAGTAGCGCGCCATCGGGCTTTGCCAATTCCACTGCTAGCAATACAACAATAGTGGTATTACAAGGCAGTACTGTCACTCGAACCCAACAAACAAGCACAGTCACTCAAACTCAAACCCCGACAACGGTACTTGTCACTCAATCGCGAACTTCGACCTCGCTCACAACCTCGTCCGCGTCTCAACCTCCATCTATACCAACACCTATTTCCGGCTTCGCTGCCTACGGCTGGTCTACCGGAGACATTCAATTATTCTATATCGATCCATCTTTATCACAATCGAATATTTATAGCTCTCAATACCTCTCGGGATCGTGGTCCAGCCCTGTTCTGCTTGCCTCAGATGCAATCAATGGAACAACCCTCAGCTTGAGTGTTGTATTCCACGATTTCGACATCTCTGATAGCGATTATTATCCAGTAAACTTATCCGACGATATAGAGATCGTTGGTTTCCCTAAATTTCTATATTGTGGGTGAATTACTGACATATAGATAGTGGCGGCTCGTCTACATCGATCAAAGCAATACCCTGCAAGCACTTGAGAAGCAAGTTCAATACGATGACGATGCCCAATCCGTGACTGTCGATATCACTGGAATTGCAGGTAGCAGTGGCTGGACGAAGGGAAATCTCGGTACCTACGGGTACAAAGCTGCTCCCTCACTCTACCAACAGTCATGTGCATGGGCAAGCAATGTTAGTGAGGTAAATGCAGACATGTATTTATATTTTGACACCGCGAACGGGACTATCATGAAACTTGCGTATGCGTACAGCAGCAACACCTGGGTACAAGTCTCGGATATGCCAGACTTATTCTCCAACGGAAATAAAGCAATCGACTGCACCAGTGATCCCTCAGCCACCGACAATTATTCTGGCTTCGAGACCATGTGGGTTATTAACTCCAGCAATGAGTTGGAGCAGTGGTATGGCGGGCCGTTTGGCGCTTCGACTTCTACCTCTACTCAAGCTTGGGCATCCTCTACACCGAGTTGGACTTCCTCAGCATTACCTTACGTCTCCGCCATACCGAGACAAGTATCATCTACCTCGACTTGGAAAAAAGGATTCACCTACCCCGGTCCCATTGCTGAAAACACATCGCTCACTAGTTTGAGCAACGGTTATTATGGGTATAACATGGTATTCTACCAAGCACCTAATGCCTCTATCATGCAGCTGCCCGTCCATGGCGTCGGACCTAATGCGGTGGCGCAACCTGCTTCAGAGTTTGTTGTCGCCCAGCCCGGAACCCGACTTGGAATTGCCACTGATGCTGATACCAGCTCCCCCAGCCTCTTTTATCAGAAAGGACGGAGAATTGTGAATCAGAAGTTCAGCACAAGCTATAGTAGTGGGTATGTCTACCCGAATGGAGGGTCGAACTCTCTGATGAAGGGTAATAGCTCGTCGTGCTCTTGGCTTTTACTTGCATGCTTTTTCTTGGGTGTTGTTCTTCAATTCTTCATGATATGAGACCGACTTCGTTCTTGAGCTCACACAAACTATTTCTTGTCTGTCAATCTTTACACAGTATGGCTCCTGTAGTGTTGTCGTCAAATTTGATACCAGTATATTTTGCCCACAGCCTTATTTGAGCTGATCTACATTGTCATGAATAGATAAGTAATTCAAAGTCCAAGTATAAAGACGATTCCATGTCTATCATTGCGTATTTAGCTCCTTCAAGCGCTAAGTGTCACTGAAAAGAATTGGACTCGTTCGTATAGTCTTTTGCGCGGTCGTTCAGTTCATCCCATCCAATGGACCCAGGTATGGTTTCCGTTGGTCAACCTCTCGTAGGCTTTCCACCGGGGCGAATCAAAGATAATTTCAGGAGCAAAGTTGGCTTGGGCACATGAGGATAGGGGGTACAGATGCTAGCGAGCCATACATTTTACTGCGGGGTGACCAGGTACCCCAGCAGCCTCGCTTAACCCCTGGAAATGTATCGAGAAACCGGTCGCTCCCGAGACTTGGTGGAGTGACTGCGGTGAACTACCTATACATCTCTTCGACTGGGATCGGGATTTGGGGTAACTAGTAACTATCGTAGAATATTATGTGAGGTTACGCCTAACAATCTACACTACTTACCCCTGCAAGACTGTAGCAACTGCGCAAGCTTACCATATGAGTCACTTGCCGCTGCAACAATGTGGGGCATCGCACGTATAAACTCTAGAAAGACTTATCATCGGCTCGCTCTCACAATGCACACCGCGGCTCCATCCAAGACGCTGACCAAATCACTGATAGTCGCCTACGCAGGTTAATTCTCTCACTGCTCAAGTCATTATGATAGCCACATCAACCCCAGCAGTCAAAGCTGCGCCGCTGGAAAGCCAAAATCCGGAGCCTACACAACAACAGTCGGTAGGAAACAAGGGAGCCTCACGCATTCACCTAACTGGCGCATCTGGCTCTGGTGTTAGCACACTCGGCGCGAATCTAAGTTCCGCGCTTTCCTTCCCAGTCTTTGACGTTGACGATTACTACTGGCTTCCTACGGACCCACCATACACTACGAAGCGGGCAATTCCTGAGCGCGTCCTTTTGCTTAGACCTATTCTTCGACGCGCTCAAGAAGAAAAAGGGGGATGGGTGCTAAGTGGATCGCTGGGGACTTGGGGTGACGAGCTCATGGAAGATGTCGAGCATGTGATATTCGTGGATACATCGACGGAGGTCAGGATGAAGCGCTTAAGGGAAAGAGAATCCCGGAACCATGGAGACAGGATCAAAGAGGGTGGAGATATGTATGAGGAGTCGGTGAAATTCTTTGCTTGGGCGGAGTCGTACGATGATCCAAATTTAGAGGAAGGTAGGAGTAGAGTGAAGCATGAGCGGTGGCTACGAGGGGTGAAAGTACCGGTCACGAGGTTGTCGGGAGATCAGGAGGAGTCAGTGGTGATTAAGGAGGCTTTGAAAGCGTTAGGATGGTGAGCAAGGGAGAAAAAAAGAGGCATCGTTCAGATCGGTGATTGTCCCTGTTCTCTTATACCTTTCTCCAATCTGAATTACGAGGTTTATCAATCGTCCAGCCAGCTCCCTATGGTTCGGCGGTGTATTTTCAACAGTTTTCTGCGTAGCTTGGAGAGACAAATCAATATCCGCCATCTCCGCCGTTCCTGCGTATCTTCCCCTGAATGATACTCCAGGACTACTTAAATGCTTGACTTGGTCCGGATGGCCTTCAGTTGCATTGATAGCACTTGAGTCATGAGAATAGCTTCGTCAATAGCTTCGTCAAGATCTGGGACACGGGCAATAGCGAGTGTCTATAGACGCTTAGTATTGGCGAGGCACTTGAGGACATAGCATTTAGTACAAACGACTCATATCTTCTTACTAATTGTGTTACTCTAGATTTAATACTAAGCGCAGCTACTTGTTATGCTTCGTACAGTCTAAGTTAAGTTAATGCAAGCACGCTTGATTCCGCCATGGATGTCAACTTACATTTCCGTATTACCAAATCATCTTGCGAAGGCTCGTCGAGAGTGCTCCAATAAGTGCGAGTGAGAAATCGACGTACATGTTCTATTACTCATCTCTAAACTGCGAGACTCGTACCCCGGCCCCGATGGTGGCAATACGAGGGTGAGAGGTTCGTCGGGGGAAATAGTGCTAGTCCCCCCCTAATCACTAAGCTGGAATGAAATTTGGCACTAATCGCGATCACAGTTGCACGAAACACGACTCATCTCCCGGTATTTAACCACCCAAATTATGGCCTCTCAAACTGCTCCGAGAGCAAAACTGTCCAAAAGTCGAGCCCTGTCACAACCTCAATGTATCTTCCATATCAACAACATGAACCATCCTTTCGGAGACAGCGTTCTACGAATCGGCCGGCTTCGACCTCCTGGGCACCCAATGCCTAGTATTGACTCTGTCCTTGCGAACCCCGAATTTAGAACGAGTGGAGAAATTGATTTCGCTGCTATGAACGAAGCTGCCCGTCTTACGCCAAAGGACTTGGAGGATCTACGCCGCGCGCTCTATAAGTCGTCTTCGAGCTCTCAGAATGGCAGGAGACGCAAGTGAAAGCGAATGGGGAAGATCATCTGTGAATATTCAGGGATGCAAACGAGTAAATATGGTGCGGAGATATTGGGCATGGCCCTAAAGTAAAATGAGGTGTCTCATGATGCAAGGATGAGAGACTCAAGGGACTCCGTGTACGAACTCATCGTAACAATGGGGGCAAGTTTTTGTTCAGTTATGAATTACGACTAGAGTGATACCGTCAATCTCTCGCCATTCAGTTCACTGATTCCTCCACAAATCAAAACATGTGTCCTGCTTTAAAAATAAATTAATTGCTTGTCGTGGATAGTAACTGTCGTGTAAAACCTCAACCGAGAACAGCAGCGATATAGTACTGTCAACGTAATGACAGTGCAATGCATTTCGTAGGTTACGTTACTATGCTGTCACTATTGAAGAACTTTTCAGACCCCGTGTTACAAAAACACAACCGGCCTTTGTGCCATCAACAAATGTTCCTTTGATTGTTAATTATGGAAAATGACGGAGAGCACGGCAGCGGCTGAAAAGCTTGGACATTTTGTAGGTTCTTCACTGGCTCGCTTAGCTTAGACGACCCCCCTATTTCCTTTAGCTCCCGCTGTCAAATTCCGATAGCGTCAACATTAAGTCACTGATCACGACTTTCATCTTCTTTGTGCAATCCGGAAAAGCTGAGTGAAGATCACAGGGGGTTGAAAACATGTTTGGAGTGTTCATGATGCCACCAATACCCTTTGGAAAGATATGACACTTCTTACTTTGGCACCGACCCTCACCGGACTGTAAAGAAATTTCAGTACTTTGTTTGTATGGTCAAAAGTTCAGACTAAAGTTAGCACAAGTGTGTATCTTGCTGGGCATGTTGGTCGAGGACAACCTCGAAGTGTCCGCCTAGGCTTACCACTACACCAAACCTGAGTAGTCTATATGCTGAAAGTGACCCATTCGCATCCAACCAAGTTCTTTAGGACCCACGAAGCTCTTTAACAGCTTCGTCAGCTTAAAATTAGTGGCTGGAGGTGTATAAAAAGGGTCGTCTCCCTGCCTGCTTTCTGACTTCTTTCAAACGAAAGATTTCACTCACGAACATCCAAAACAGAGACCAAGTTAGTTCTCCCATGATTTTTAATAGAAATTTCTCATTTTGATTACAGTAGGCAAGATCAGCAAACATGAAGTTCACTACCGCCACGATCGCTGCTGCTGTCGCCTTCTTCGCAGAGGCTGCAAATGCGAACGCTGTGAACATCCTTTTCATGAACCAAGATGGAAACAATCGAACGATCCATTTCGTCCCAGCCGCTGGCCAACCAGTGATCCCAGAAGTCAACCTTCCTCCAAACAGCAACGTCACCGTTCCGATGCATCCCCACGTAAGTATTTCTTTCGCAGTCTCGTCCCCACTCGTTAGACCTGCCACCTTATATTCCGATATTTATACTTTATACTTTGTTCCCCCCGATGCAACAGAATACTAACTCTTGTTAAGTGGAACGGCATGTTCCGTACTATGCTGAAAGGCGAAAAATGGGAAGAGCCATCCGTCGTTGGCGAAGTCACGCTTGGCGCCTTCGAGGGCATGCATTTCTTTGATGTCTCCGCCATCGGCAAGACCGACGACAACACCGGAATCATGCACCTTTACAGCAGCGACACCAACAAGACCGTGAATAGGGAATGGTCTGGCTGCTACCAGTTCCCATGCGGTAACGCCTACCTCTTGCCACATGACGAAGGAACTCGAGTCACCAAGAGCAACAACTTGACCTGCGAAGTTGGTGGCCATCCCTCTACCTTGACCAGGAACAAGAAGGACAAGGCTCGTCTTCCAGTGATTCGCCAGCTCATCAAGGAGCAAGATACTCGCGGCACCAAGCCTTTCTGGGGAACCTGGAAGCAACAACCAGCTATCTAGAGCCGCCGTTAGACAATCCTTGTCTATGAGGTGGTTTTCTAAGTTTGCTGGTTGAAAGGTTTCGGAAGCGTTGGCGTTTGGGATTTACGTGTTGTGATGCCCTGAGGGCGAAAACTACATCTCGGCAACTGCACGCAGATTTTCGATTTTCGACATGGGGAAGATGGGGAAGTTAGCAACTCGGAACTGAAAAGCAATCAGGGGGAAAAGGTGATTTTTTTTATAGATAATTATTGTCTTTCTTCCTTGTGTTGGACGAGATTAGTGATCGGCGCTAGTGAGGTTTAAATCTCTGCAGATTCGAGCTTAGAACTTAGACTTCAATCCATAATTTCAACATCTTGAAACTTAATTACTCGCGATAATTTCTGATATGTGAGAATATTCCCCTTAATTTTGATGCAAGTCTATTCTGATTCATTAGCCGCCTTTGAAATTCGGTTTTTCTCTTGAAAGTACATGAAAGTTTCGTCATTCAACCCACTTGTATTATTCTCTCGAAAAGTTTCTTTGAAATTTTTCATTTGTGTGAGATATATTTTGAAAAGGTCAATTTGGCGCATTTGTGTTCCGAGGGCACAAAACCCTAATTGTTTTAAAGCATGTTGAATTTATGTCGTATGGGGAATAGCCCCTGGGGGATCGAAACAGTGTGGGAAAAAAATTTCAATAATTTCAATATAATTTAAATATAATTTAACTTGAATTGAATTGATTTTGAATGAGATTTAAAAAAACTTGAATTGAATTAAGTTTTTGGAATAATTTAAATATAATTTAAATAATTTATACGTGATATAATTATATATTTATTTTTTAATTCCCTTATATTTTTTCATATTTTTATTCTCAAAATTAAATTCTAAGTAAAATAAAATATTTTATCAAAATTTAATATAATATAATTTTTATATATCAAATATAATTACGTGAATTTAAAATATTATTTATTTTTAATATTTATTTGATTTGTTTTGTTTATATAAATTTTGTAATATTCAAAATATATATAATAGTCAAAATAATATTATATATATTAAATTTTAATAATAACAATTACAAAAAAAGTTATATAAAAATTATGTGATATATAATTTAATTTGAGTTGAATGAGGTCCAAAAAGGGTTGAATTGAATTAAGCTATAAAGTTTATTCAAATCAAATATTTAAATTTCCTACACTGGATCGAAATGAGTACTCTCAACAACTAGCGTTGCTATTGGCATAATTCAGTGTGTAAGGCAGGTGATTTGAGGGTATCTGCACTTACTAAAGTTTAGTGTAAGGTAAGGTTTGAAATATTGAATTCCTAGGCATCCTTTTTGGTCACCTAAAAAATCCCTGGTACGCTAAGGGGAAAGTTTTTCAAAAAATATTCAGCGGTACGCTCTAAGTTAGAATATAAATCACGCGATCATTTCGCACTCTAAAGATGAATATCTTCAAAAAAAAAAATCATTCTCATGTTAATATTACTTCAAGAACCGGACCCCTCGAATTCGAATAAGCCTTCACAATCAAAGGTGACCATGCAGCTACTAGTCCTATTCCTATTACCAATTTTGACACAGTATTATTTACTCGAAGACCGGCATCCTTTTGCCAATACAATCTTCAAGTACTACATCATCGCAGTCGGGTTAGCGTTCGCGATCCACGATATTATGCGAGTTTGGGCACCGAATCAGTCCGACGAGAATCAAGAACTTGTCTGGAAGCATCGCTCATTGATAGATGAGCTGTTATTTTTCCTCGGAACTCTGTACAAATTACCTCCAGAACTCATAGCAATGATCTTTGGCTACTGTGTCGACATAGGCCCCGACAATAGATCACCGGTATTCATTGCCATAATGAGAAAATCTCGGAAACACCATAGCCTATACCTCGAGGCCACAAGGATACTCCGGCGTGTGAACTGGTTTAACCTCAACGCCATTACAGCTCCGAATCTTCAGGAAATTTCCGACCATGCCATACGGAGCATAACCAAGTTTGCAATCGAGTAAGTACTGACTCATTCTTCCACTCAACGTACAGAAAAGTAGTAACAGATATATCGATTTTCAGCTGCAGCCACGGAGATACTTACCAATGGAAATTGGACAATCGCCTGAGAAATGGCAATGTCTCTGAGATTCTTCTGACACCTCCAGGAGTCGTAGTCGATGACCTCTGGGCGGTGTGCAATGCTATTCATTACTGGATGGAGAGAATCTTCAGAAGGGGTCTGGTGGGTGCTCGGAACTCGATAAAAAGAGTTTACATAAAGTTGCGACCTTTCAACCAAGACATGTGCAGTGACCAGATAGACTGGGTCACAAATTGTTTCGAGTGGCATTTTCGGTCTTATGGGAAACTTGAATCTGTGACCACAGATAACGAAGACGTGTGGTTTTGGGAGGCAACCAATTGCCCGCAACAAAAATTGGAATGGCGTGACTGCGCGCACAAATTAACAAGCACGCTGGAAGCACAAGACAACCCGACGCAGGCAGGGGAATCTGCGCAAGAAGACAATGCGACACAAGAAGGCAATGCGATGCAAGTAGACGAATCTGCGCAAGAAGACACCCCGACGCAAGTAGAGGAACCCGCGCAAAAAGACACCCCGACGCAAGAAGACAATGCGAGGCAAGGAGATTACTGGGTGGAAGAAGAGACCCGTGAGATCCAAGATGGCTTCCTAAAAATTGGTCTTCATCTTTGGAGCAACATAAATCGTTGGTTGAAGATTTATGTGAAGGAAGAGGAATCAAAGTGCTTCCAGATACAAGCGATACTGATTTCTCTCCTCCTATACGGAGTACGAGTATCTTCCAACAGGAGGGAACGGTCGCAACTGGCGTAATTGCGAATGCGATGTTAGCATCTCGATTGAAGGTGCTTGGATATTGGAATCCTAATGCGTCCACAGAGAAGGTTAGTCTCGCATTGTCCGCCTGGGGCGCTTTTAGAAAGTTACCAGACTCCCGATAGAACAAAAAAAGCTGCACCAATTGGCGGGAGAATAGTTGTCAATTATTGCAGCTTTTTATCTCTATCGGGAGCCGGGAAGTTGTATTTAGTACGCAACACCAGCACCTAATGATATCAATTTCTTTTTAGTTCGTCTCTCGCTTAATTTACACCGCCCCCTTTTCCGTCCCGCTGGTGTGCACTAACGCAAACGTAAACTATAGCTTTATCAAAATCCTTCACTAGAGTTTAGAACGCTCAGAGGTGTAGTACTACTCGATTTGTCATGCATTACGTAGGGGTTTTGACGTAGAACCTATTTTCTGGTTGACTATAGGCGGGTCACATCACTGTCCGACCTTGGCGCGAGAAGGTCCATCAGTACCAAAGAGTCAGGATTGCAACATCGAAGCATTGTTTAAAGAATTTTCCACATCTTTACCGGAAAAGGATGTTTTAGACTGGCTTGATAGACCCCGGTCTTCAAAGCTCTGCGAGTAATTCAGTGAACCGTGTCTCCGTCGAAAATAGCCATTGCACCAACAATATTTCGGGCCCAGCCATGCACCGACTATGGTAGCGGAGCCTATAAGCATCAGATTCAAGGAGCTGTTGTTGAAATAAACGTTTCTCCCATAGGCGTCGCTTGAAATAGCGGGGTTTCCCTCCCGCAGAGACACGTTAGAAGAATATAGACTGAAAGCTACCACAATTGAAGAAAATATGGGAGGAGAGCAGAGGATATTGCGTCAGAAACACAGGACAGGAGAACTAACGACTAGTTTATCTTATAAAAAGCTCAAATCCCTCTGAAATTTCCACTTTTCCTTTCCTTTTCTGTACAGCCGATTTGCATCCCATCCACAGTACGAAGTGCACCACACAAACCCAGGTAGGAAATCCATTTCTCAGTAAAGGACTTCGCGCTCATACAGTCTACAGCTTCACCATGGTTTCATTCATCAAGACTGTTGCCGCGGGCCTCGCCTTGGTCAGCAGTGCTTCCGCAGTCAGAATTACCTTCGTTAACCAGGACGATGCGCCTCGCAAAATCGTTCACTGGGCCGCGGAAGCTGGGCTTTATCCTTCAGCCGAAATTCCTGAACGATGGGTTGGCCCTTACGAGACTATCCACATCGACTACCCTGCGCCATGGTGGAACGGAGCCTTTCGTTCTTGCAAAGCGGACCAAGTCTGCCATCATCCCGCCGTTCGAGCAGAAGTTTGCTTGAATTGCAATGAAGGCAGGAACTGGTTCGATGTCTCGGCCGTTGACAATCACACCGATAACACCGGAATCCATTTCATCCGCGCCAACGATAAACCATATGACGATGACGGATGGTCCGGCTGCGTGGAATTTCCCTGCCCAACTTGCTACCTCTACCCCAACGATGAGCGGACCAAGCGTCCTACCTATGGGGACCTTACTGTCGAGATGAAGGGTTGAACGGGCATTGCTGGTACCTTGGATGATTTGCTGCAATGGTCAGAGCGGTATGTCAATGGTGGAATATCAGGGATCATACTAGGCATTCCGACTGTATATAAACCCAGCGAATTGCATTGCCAGCCGAGTTCCCACTTTGTGAGAACCCAAACTTCTTCCATCATAGGGCATGAACCTACTCGATCCTTCGCTAGATCCCACAGAAAACGTCAAGTGACAAGGATGGGGCTAGCTCACGGGCATACCCGTAGATGACAGTATCACCACCCCCCTTTGGTAATCTCCAGTCTATGAGCCCGAGGTGTCGCGCTTGATATCAACACAGCGAAAATTACATCAAGAGTATCCCCTCGATATGGAGCTGTTGGTTGAGCGAAGTACTACTCCTAGTGGCACTATAAAACCAACGAGTTTCCCTCGAGTCCTGAAATTCCATCTTTCACACCTACAACTCTTTTCGTCTGACTGGCTTCGGCACGTGCATATTCCTCTCCGCTCTACAAATTTTCCCGAAGTAAGAACAAGCCATCAACGCATAAGACATACACTCACCGTCACTACAGACTTCACACATCTGTCAAGATGTATGCCTTCCTTAAGGTCTTCGTCGCAGCCTCTGCGCTCGCCTCAACCGCTGCCGCCGCGCACATCCACTTCATCAACCAAGATGACGTCCCCCGCGTTATTCACAGCACCAACTCCGAGAGCAGCCTCCCTGTAGAGGAGGAAGCCCTTAAGCCCTGGGGCGTCACCTCGGTTTATTACCCAGACGAAGGCAAATGGAGTGGCTCCATCCGCGTCGTCGGCCCCGGACAGAAATGGCACGAGCGTTCTGTCCACTTTGAGGGTACTTTCAGCCCCGACGGTAGCTTTTGGGACGTCGAGGCGATTGATGGCCCCAATGATAACACTGGTATCCATTGGTGTTACGCTCTGGAGGATTTTGTCCGATGGCATATTGATCCATTGGATAAGTGGCAAGGCTCAGGCTGCGACACGTTCCCGTGCCCAACGGCTTTCCGGTTCCCTGAAGACCACAATCCTCCTGAGATACCTGGCCGTGCTCAGGTTCGATATTCTAAGGGAAATGAATTCGTCTGCTTGGTTGGTGCTCACGACGGAACCACTTATTGGGGTCATTAAAACACCATTCCTGAACGCTCGTTTGAACCGTCTACCCCCTGGCTTTTGAAAGTCGCAAGTGTATAGTAGAGCTGGATTATCATAGAGCTGCCTAATTTTGGCTTAATGTATAATAGTGCTACATGGGTATGGGAATTTGGGGTGTTATCCTTTTATGCCACTAGACATGGAGTTACGGATATCACTGTCAGAGCCGCATGTAAGATAACGAAAAGAATCAAAAGTTTTGCTTTCAATCACGTTCTCGAGTCTCGTCCTCGTGCGTGCGAACAAACAAATTAGATCATTACATGACGGAAAGTTCAAGCAAATTTTTCTTTAGACTTGGGGCTAGCGTTACTATGACAGGTGTCATGTTGTTTAGTCCGTCATGTGTCAACTAGTCCCACGAGGACGAACGGAGTTACACAGGTATTCAATCACGAAAAGTTTCAGAATACCTCAACATATTGCTTTCTGACGGCATGGAAAGAAATTTTTCTGAGCTTATGTCCTACGACTTCGGAAATATGGACTGGAGATTGGACATCGATTCCACTTCACAACTAATGTCATTTTCATGAACTGATGAAATTCTCCAGAATCGATAACATTCTCAAAAAGTGATGACATTCTCAACAACCCAAACACCGGAGAAATGAAAAATATTACTTATGCATCAACATTGACGCACTCAGGAAAATCTGTCCTTCCGCATTCATCATCATCATCCCCACCCACCAAGCAAAAAACCAACACACCACTAACTGAAATGAGGCTGTCGAGCGTCGTAGCACCTGCATGCACACCCACTGCAAGCACCCGAAACCCCTCAGCAGCCACCCGCCCTGGGCTTGAATTGCGAAGTGCAACAAAATGCATCTTCCCGTGAAGCACCCGATGCGACTTGCACCAAACGGCTCAAAGAGGAAAAAGTGACGTTGTACGAGGACGGTAACTTGACCGTCACGTGCGGGCCTGGATTGAAGCTGAGTGGTGGAAATGCAGAGGACTCTATGAAAGGATGACGGATACTATGAGAATCGTGGGTATCAGTTGTTTTTTCGCGCTTTTATATCGTCCAAACGCCGCCGTCTTCATCCCACCCAACGCCATCTTAAAATCATTCACACCGGCACAATACATTTCTCATCTCTTGACCTTCTTTTTGTCAGGCCCATCCTCCTCCTCATCGCTCAAATCCGCATACTGCGTCACAGGCTGCGTCTCCTTCCACGCATTCGTAAACAATGGATCCTTCTTCGCAAGCTCCGCATACTTCATAAGCGCCTCCCTAGGATCCTCATCTCGCATGCTACTGAGGGGAATACTCTCATTGATATGCGCCTCGTCCGGCTGAGACTTCATGAATGGCGTCACCATTGGTATTTGCGGTCTTCTTGGATCACGCGAACGCCCTGAGACCGTGAGGCCGATTGTGGGGTGGCGCGCGGAGAAGGAGGATGCGTTCGTGTTGGTCAGTACACCGCCAGGAGTGACGATGCTGTCGCCTGAAATGCCCGTAGACTGGTCGGTGGTGAAGTTTGGATCGTCGTCGACGTGGCGCTTCTTGGGGGCGCGGGACATGACGTCTTTTGCACCGCGAGAGGAAGTATTGGGGTTGTAAAGAACGTGAGTTTCGGCGTTGGCGGAGCCGGTGATGATCTGATTGAGCTTCGGATGCCATTGCACTGTTATTAATGGCGATCCAGGCGTGACTGGGGTAACGAGCTCTGGTTTGAGGTTGCCGGGATTTAGGATGTGTAAATGTCCAGATGCTGAACCTGTGAGGATACTAGAGGAGTTGGGAGCGTACTTTATATTCGTCATGGCGTAGTGATCCGAGGTCGACGGATGTGATACTGTGACTACCGGGGCTTTGAACTTCCTCGTATCCCATAGTTTTATAAGGTCGTCGCCGCCGCGGGTTACGACCATTCGACCTGAAAAGCAGTCAGTATAATCATCCATAGACAGCTGAATATTGAAAATGACCGAAATCAAGGTCTTCGTATAGAAAGGAAACGCCCTGTACATACCATCCGCACTGATATCCACCCCTCCCGTCCAAGTATTGGGCTTATGAGCATCCCTAATCTCAGCCGAGGGCCGCGTAAAAGGACCGTCTCCACTCCACATGACTAAACTTCCATCAAGTGCAGCAGCAACCAGCACATTATTCCCTCCTTGTAGTGGACTCCCCCAAGCTACAGCGGTCATTCTTGTTCTCCCCGCAGACCCCGCAGCCCTCGATTTATGCACAATAACTTCCTTCTGACTCCTCCGAAAATTGACGTCCCATATCCGTAGGGTACTATCCGTCCCAGCCGTAACGCATATATCCCGATTAACAGGATTCCAAGTCCCAGTCGTAACCTCCGAGACGTGCCCTTTCGTATTGTTCATATCCCTCAAATACATATCGCCCTTCACAAACTCCGCAACCACCTCCCCATCTCTACTCATGATCTTCGCCTGTGGATGCGCCGATATGCAGAGGAATGTCCCGCCTGATAATGGGTTGAATTCGACATGGTTTATAGGATGCGTCTCTGAATTCGTCGAGCTCTTGGATTCGCTGGGATCGATGCTTTTGAAGGCTCGTAAAGTCGTGGGTGTCATAGAAGCAAAATCGTGGAATTTCAGCGTGCAATCTGTAGATCCTGTAATCAATCTGGATCCAGCGGGGTCCAATGTAGCTGTTGTGACGGCGCGCTCATGTGTTTTGAGGACCAGTTCGTGGGATACTGGGAATTCGTCTTCGTCGTCGGAGTCGTCATCTGAATCCGAATCTTCAGAATCATCATCCTGATCCGAGGCATCCTCTTTCCTGGAAACCAGTTCTTGTCCGGCCTTGCCCTCCCCTGCTTTTGCTGGCGGAGCTTGTCTTTTCGAACGTTCGAGCTGCCCCGCGACATCTGCTTCTTTCCCTTTCTTGCCAAATGACTGGGGAAGGAATGCCCGCATAGGATCATCCACTGCCAGAGCAGGACCTTCAATTTCGTAGTCCTCCTCGTCGCTCATCCTTTCTGCGAATATACCACTGCTGGTGGTAGAGTTTCCTGTGAAGTTGCGGCCGGGCTGAGGTCGGTTGTGCGCGAGGCGAGGACGAGGCTCCAAAAATCTCAGAGCAAATGACGCTGGCCCGCATCCAAGCGGCAACCTTAAAAGCAAAACATCAACCCAGGCCCACCACAATATCAGCAAATACATCCGACAATATACAGTTCGGCGCTTTCAAGTATATCCTCATGTTTCTGTAGCAATTGGCCGATTTTACAGCGCTCTGAGCGTTGGCTACGAGGAAGGTTGGATGGAGTGAGAGTCGACCAGGCAATCAACTCTACGATGTATCTTGCCTCCGGGACCCTCGATGCCTCGACAGCCGCCTTTTCCGCACCTCCTCTGAGTCGAGCGCCGGCTTTAATCGCCTTCGATACCATCGTGACCCTAAAGGACGGCGATTCCCAACTCCAAAGATGGTCGTCGTTGATCGGCATCATCACAGCCATCGTGGGCAATATCTTGATATCCTTCGCCTTGAACATCCAACGATACGCGCACATCAAACTCCACAATGAGCGGTCGAGGAACAAAGAGAGGGCTAAGGCTGCTTTGAAAAACGCACAAGGCGGATATGGGACGTTGGGGACAAATGGGCATCATGCTGAAGGAGAAGATGGGGAGGATGGAGGGGAAGAAGACGATCCGTTGCGGAAATCTTTCCATTCGACGGACTCGCATGATACGACATGTTCGAAGCACGAATCGAGTTATCTACGGTCGCCATACTGGTGGGGAGGGATTGTTCTAATGACGATTGGAGAAGCTGGGAACTTTCTCGCATACGGCTTTGCGCCGGCGTCAATTGTGTCGCCGCTGGGAGTTGTGGCCCTTATATCGAATTGCGTTATTGCTCCTATCATGCTGAAAGAGCAATTCCGGCTACGAGACTTTTGGGGCGTGGTAGTCGCGGTGGCAGGAGCTGTTACGGTTGTGTTGAGTGCAAAGAACCAGGAGAAGAAACTGGGGCCCCATGAAATCCTGGGCGCTATAACGACAACGGAATTTGAAGTTTACATGGGCATCACCATATTTCTGATTGTGGTTCTGATGTGGGCAAGTCCGAAATACGGCAACAAGACGATCTTGATCGACCTTGGGCTTGTGGGGTTGTTTGGTGAGTACCAAAATACGTTGGCTCTGGCTATGACTGACAAATTTCAGGTGGATATACCGCTCTTTCTACCAAAGGTGTTGCCTCAATGCTCTCTTCAACGCTATGGAGAGCGTTGACAACTCCGGTCACATACATTCTGGTTGTAGTTCTAGTCGGCACAGCTGTGATGCAAGTTCGGTACGTCAACAAGGCACTGCAACGATTTGATTCCACCCAGGTCATTCCGGTACAGTTTGTCATGTTTACTCTATCTGTAATCATTGGCAGTGCGATCTTATACCGCGACTTCGAGAAGGCCACGGCCGAACAGTTTGGAAAATTTATTGGAGGCTGTCTCCTCACATTCTTTGGCGTATTCCTCATTACTAGTGGTCGAGATCGCCATGACGATGAAGAAGAGGAAGACGAGGACACGGAGGATATCCAGGAAAGAATTCGTCTCACAAATCACGAGCCCTCTGGGGAGGAGAATATACGCCAAGTCGGGGATCAAAAGTTTGGCTCGATACGAAAGATCCAAAACGGGACTGGTACTCCAGATGCAGCTTCTGACTCCAGAAGATCATCAAAAATAAGCTTTGCTGATACAGCATCGCGACCTTTAACACCACGAATACACTCTAATACCTCCTATCCATCGAGCCGTGTGCCTCCCTCAATTCCATCCGCGGACGGCGCCGAAGAAACGCCCCTGCTCAATAACCCCTGGCGATCGTCTTCAGATGACCTATCCGCAGCGACGCATCCGGGCATGCCAAGTTACACTTCATCTCCTGTGCTCCCTTCGGAAGCACAAACGTCCTCGACCGATTCATTAAAACCGCTTCAGCCCGACAGATCAAGATCACACGGCAATATTCATACACATCCAGACCAACAGCAAGGTCCTGCACCACCCCAAGCCGACAGACCAGTCACTCCAGCATCAAGACATGCTATCGCGAGAATGATGCCTGGACCTATAGTATCGCCTCTTTCTGGAGGCTTAAGTGCAGTAGTTGCAGATACGCTACGAAGAGGCGTTGACTCGCCAGGAAAGCGATTTAGAAGCTCACGCTTGGGTCTACGAAGATCCAAATCCGGTTCACAAGGGATCCTACCACGCTCCACCGATGCAAGCCACGAAGAACTACTCGGAAGTTCGCCGCTCAAACAAACCAGCACAGACGAAGGACTCAGCAGATCGGCAGGAACAGAAGGTGAAGGCGAATGGTCACGCATAACGCGGGCGCGGAGCTTAAGTAACACATTAGGGGAATTGTTCCGAGGGAAAAGGCACAAAGTGGGTACTCGCGAGGGCGGGGATGAGGAGGAGGCTGGTCCTAGTGGATCGTAATACGCATGCTGTGTACTTTTCTTTTGGTCTAACGATGTTTTACCTTTGCATTGGTTTGGCGTTGAACATAGGCTAGAGTTTGGGTTGTACAAATCTCATGGGTTGCACAATATAATCTTGTACAGGATTTTGGGGTTCGTGACATAGCGGTGCCCGTGATAAGGGGCTGGTGGGGAATAGAGATATTTTTAGCTTTCTGAAATGAACTCGTTTCAACTTCACATGCCGTCGTTGATTGCCTTAATATTCGTCTTTCAGACCCGCGTTCCTGATTAATTGGAATCGATTCGCATTGTTCTCTTCATGGAATGAATCATTTGCTTATGATGCACAGTCTCTCCGCACAAGATGTCTCAACACATCAGCATGCTTTCAACAGCAGGAGAAAAGAAAAAAAAAAAAAGCTTTTGAAAGACCATATACTATAAATGCATTTTCCGTAAACTCAACCGCAACCCTATAACTCCCCGTCCTTGCTATTGTATTCCCATCCCTCCTGTCCCGCACCTCAAAGCAAACCAGTCCAGTCCCCAAACTCCACCCCGTTTCCGTAGCAAATCCCCACCAAATCAAAGACTCATCACTCCCCCTCCCTCTCAAGCAAGCCCTCCATCTTGTCCGCAATACCAGCGCGCAAACACAAGCACAAGCAAACCCTCCCATCCCCATCCCCATCCCCATCCCAGCATTCTCACTCAACCAAAAGTAAACATCTTCCCCTTCCCCTTCGTCTCCCCCCTCTGTCCACTACCCACTGCGCCGGCCCCTGAATTCCGCGTATTTTTCGGACCCCACTTCACCCTACACTCGCGGCACCGTTCATGTTGACAAATAGTGCAAGTTCCGTAGTGGTTTGGCGGGGTTGATTGCCCGTTGTTTAGTTGTCGGCACTGCTGTTTTTGTTAGCCTTTCTCCTTTCCATCTCCCTCCCTCAATCGTCTTCCTAAGCCAAGGAAAGAGTATCGGGAAGGGCTAGGGGAGGACGTACCCGACAACAAACCCAACTCCAAACCTCAGTATCAGGCAACGGCGCCGGATCCTTGCACGACCACCCACTGCTCGCAGACATCTCGCTAGCGGTCTTGCTCTTGCTGTTGCTGTTGGAGAAAGGGTTTGAAGAGGGCGTGCTGCTTAATTGGCGTTTGAGGGATGGGTTGGGCGGGGTGGTGGCGTGCGGTGGGTGCGAGGTGTGGTGTGTGTATTGGTGGGCCATTTTTGTGGTTGCTATGGTGGTTTGGTTTGGGTTTGCGCCGGAGTGGCAGGTGAAAGGGAGGTTGCGATGGAGGTTGGTGGGGGAGAAGAAGAGGAAAGAAGTGAGTAGGCTTGAAGGGAGGTTAGAGTTTGGTGACGAGAGTTAAAGAAAGATGATGGAAAGAAGTTGGAAGCGCGAGATGGGGTTTGTGAATGTGAATTGAATTGAGATGTTTGGGTGGGGGGTTTGTAAATGGGTGAGGGGGTGGATGCGAGGTGATGGATTGAATATACTTGCAATCAAGTCATATCATTTGGTACAGTCAAAGATGAGCAACTGACGAGATGCAAACATACGTCTTTCTGGATAAGAAACTCTACAAATACCGTCACCTCGTACTCATTCAGAGCGCCTTTCTCATCACCGAGAAGTATCCCTTTTACGTTAGCAGTAACTTCATCAACTTCACTTCAGCACTGATTCGAGGCCAACATACCCTTTCTACTACGAAATCATGTCAGCTCCAAACCCCACCCACACCTCCATAAACGCCTCTGCCGCCTGGCCAGCCCGACGAGACGTAATCTACCATTTCAGTGCTTACTACCATTTCGCTCCTTCCACCGATAACCTCCACATCATAAACCTAACTGGTAAGTGCCCCCTTCCCCAAAACCACTTCCAAAACTCTCGAACGCCAAATTGTAATAACGCATCCAATCAGACTCTGACAAAGAATACTACAACCACATCGCCACAACAACAACCGGCCTCAACACCCCCCACCACCTCGCCGCCTTCCTCAAAGAAAAATCCCCCTCTGATTTCCGGAACACGTTTCTCAGGCATGTGCAAGAGTATAATCGGACGGTGGTGGTGCGGAATAGGATTTATTTGCTTGGGGTTACGGATGAGGATTTGCAGGTTCTTGGGGAGGGGGAGGGAGGTGTGGGTGCTGGGAAGGAGAACAGCTTGTTGGTTGCGACTTCGGGGATCAAGGAGGGGGGCCCTGGAGTGGTTGTGGGGAAGGGGGTGGTGGAAGGGAAGGTTGAGGAGTGTTTGAGAGTTTTTGAGGGGAAGAAGAAGGTGGGTGGGGAGGTGGTGGAGAAGATGGGGAAGTTGGAGATTGCTGGTGGTAGTGGTACTCCTGGAAAGTAGGTTTTGATTGGGACTTTTGAGGACACGGATATGTAATAGGGGCATCTTCTGCGGGATTTGGGACAACTAGGGCTAGGTTTACTTTTGGCTACCTGACAAACAAAATTTGTTACAATAATTTTATTTTCTTATTTAAGGCTCCATGTTGGGGATCCACAAACACTTGCAAGCATGCTCTGATAAAGCCATTCAGTCAAGCACAACTGTGAATGATTCACTTCATCGTGGAAATGATAAAGGTCACGGATATTTGACTCAAAGCCATAGTAAGTCTCTGCTTGGAGACACATATAATTTCTGCATCACATAGCCTCAATCATCCTTTCGAATCTCCTCTCTTACTTCAAAGGAAGCAAAAACGAGCAGTCAAGCCAATCTCAGAACTCTCTGGAATTGCCAACCACCCAGAACACCATGGGACTCCATTACGATAGCCCAGAATACCTCGATATTCTTCTCATGGTACGACGATACAATGTGAATATGGCCGCCAAACCCGAAGCAGGAAACCGCATCAAGGTCGAGCTCAGTGATTTTGAGCGCGACATATGTAGACGTCTAGAAAAAACAGGCTACACGCAATTTCAAAAAGACATCGACAACCTTGTTTGCTCTCTGCTCAAATTGAGGAGAGGAGACTCAGATGGAAAGCAATGGGACCAGGATACTCAGCAGATGTCCAATATCTTCGCGGATGTACTGAAGAAAGTAACCAAAGTCACCTCAGAGACGAGCCAAGCAGCGACCCCTTCCGTTCCTCAAGCTGTAGCCAGCAATCCCAAACGAGCAAACGCGGTGGCTGGCCCATCAACTCCAAAAACCAAACCCCAAGCAATCCCTAAACCACCAGCAAAAACCCCTTTCGATCCCATGTCAGCAAAACACAACGAGGGGAAATTCAGGACATTAACTGCCTCAACTCAAGCAATACGAACCCCAACACGCCCAGTCTATACCCCCAAGAAGTCCCCGCCCAAACCCTCAAACACAAGTTCAAGCTCGACCAAACCTTCGAAACGCCCGGTACGCACCTACATCCCCACTCGCAGCTATCGAGATCCCTCCCTTCCCAAATCACCTCTTAAACATTATCTACTCAAAGGTCACCCGCTGACGAAGTCTCAGGGCCCAACGACCCGTAAACCGGAAAAGACGATGAGTAAAGAGGGAAAATTGCCGAGTATCAAGGGACCACCGAGTACGGATGCAAATGGGGTGCGTAGATCGTCTAGGATTCGGAGTGCGGAGGAGGAGGCGAGGGAGAGGGCGGAGAGAATCGCTAGTGAGGTTCGGAAGGGGTAGTGGCTGAGATTAGGATTTGATGGAGAAAGTGGATTGCATGATATTTTTGGAATGGAATGTTTCTTTGAATGATGGATTTTCTTTTCCCAATGCCGGAAAAACAATTGAACTACCCTGAAATGTGAAGTATCTCTGAACCCCGAAAATTTACATTTGCATCGGACTTCAATAATTTAGCAAAAAAAGAGGGGTCGCAGCGTACACGGGGTTGGCACCATTGTGGGCCCCAGCTACTGTTTGGTGCATCTTAACCATAGAAGGATAGAACTTCTACTCGAGCGTACCACGACTCTAATATTTTGGCACCTAGTTGATGGAACTAATATGCTTTTTTAAAACTATATACCACGATGAGGGAGTTGCCGAAGATAGGCCTTGAGGCGATTTTGAGAGGGTGGGTTAAGCGGATATTTTTCAGGGGGAAATTCAAGTGAATATTTAATGTTTTTTGGTGACTGGTGAGTTTCGATCTATAGGATATAATTGACTGTACTTTTAAGATACTTTTTGATACTGATTCCGAAGTCGGCGGGACTGTCCTTGAGATCTGAATAATGTAAAACCGATTCTCAATCATCGATTCAATGATTCACCGAATTCCCTTTGTTTATATCTCGACTCTCAAAATTTTCTTGGCTACCAAAAGTTCCCTCGACCAAACAATCAACAATCAATCAGTGAGTTGCACAGAAACGGGCTACTTAACCCATCAACACCATGGACACAACCCCCAACCCAACCGAAAGGCTCGTCGCCGAAGCATACATAGAACTCCGCGAACAAGGCAAAGCAGCTCACTGGCCCACCCCCAAATGGCTCGGCGAAGAAGGCTTCGACGATCTCACTTCCCGCTATATGGAATTGAATGAGACCTCGTTCGAAGAAGAGGAATTCTCAGCTCGGCCAGCGACGCCCATGCCGGAACCACAATATAAAACTACATTTGAAGAGACGAGGATGTTTGCGGAGACGTATATAGAAGCCCATGAACAAGGTCGGATCCCAGCGGATTGGCAACTCCCATCCTGGCTCGGCGATCCGGGATTCGAGGATTTGACGGCGCGCTTTGTAGCCTCTACAAATGCGAAGATTGATGAGGAAGTAGAAGAGGAGTTCCCAGCTCGTTCTCCTCAATTACATGAATCCGAGACTGAAGAACATCCAAGATTTTCAACTCCCGCGCCGTCGGAAGCAGCATCAAATGCAGAAGAATTCCCAACTCGCCAATCTCCTTCGCGGCCTGTCTCAGAACACCTCGCTCGAATGGACAACGCCATCGAAGAAGACGAAACCTCCCTCCTCTCAAACCCTCACGTTCACCCCGCAGTAAAAGCAATGATCAACTCCAAACGCGCCAAACGAGATATCGCACAACATAACATCACCAACCAAATGGCAAAAGCGAAGATACAGCAACTCTACCAGAACCTCATCAATGAATTGGATCCAGATTTAGAGCCGGAGTACAGGGAGCTGTGGGATGAAGCTAAGGCGATGTTTGAGGCGCAGTGGTTGGGGTGGAAGAGGGATAGGGTGGTGGATATTTATGGGCGGTGTTTGTTCGGGGCGTTGGAGATGTATTTGGGAGAGAGGGAGGGGAGTGGGGATCAGGACAGGGATGGGGAGGTTGTGGGTGCTTTGAAGGGAATTTTGAGGTTGAAAAAGGGGAAGGGGGTGTATTTAGGGGAGGTCGAGGAGCCGACGGCGGAGGTGGGGAAGTGGAGGGATATGGCTGATTTGGTGCTTTGGGAGGTCGAGGAGTATTGCTGGGTTGTTGGGGATTGGGATGTTGAGGTCGAGGAGGAGGTTTTGAGAGGCGTAAGGGGGCTGCTTGAGCATCTTAAAAATAGTGGAGGGGAAGGGAGGGAGGATGGCAGTGAACGGGTTGAAAGTAGTTGAACAGAGCTGAATTCGATATTCAGACACGAATTGATGCGATTGAAGTTGAAAGCTTGCTGAAAATAACTGATCCCATTGTGTTCTTGCAACAAGTCATCGAAGAGACTGTCTCCGCATACGTCAAATACGTCTCCTGAACGGCGCGGCGAAGCTGGCGTTCCATTCTTGTCAAGCAGAATTGTTAATGACAATCCTATAAATTCGAAGTAGAAATCATTTCTAAAATGCAGGAAGTGTGGTGAGAAGATAGGTGACATTTAAATACGGAAGCTACGACTAGCGTTCCAGAGCCGCGATCGCATGGAAATTCAACTCCTGATACTCATGCGCACGATCTTCGTGGAAGTAAAATGAGATCGTAAGCAGTCCTGAAAGATTTTCGTTTATTACGTTACTGATTATCGATATAACGTCCGGATCTGTATATTTACATCACAGAAACCAGGTCTTTTTCAGTGATTCCCACTAAGTTGTTGAGCCCAGTTCCCGGGACATGGCCCAGTGCATGTAAGCCCCATGTCCTTCTGATTGGCGATATTAGAGCAAAGATACTGTATTGTACCACCATTCTTCGGCTTGATATTGATATTCGAGAACGTGAGATTCTGGCAGGGTGCAGAGCTGCTGCAACTATAACTGAATCAGTATGGTATTTCATAAGAATCTTCAGCATTTTAAGAGCTGATCTCTGGAAAGAAACCTAGAAAAAACTCTCAAGGAGCTTGGCTCCCTAATAACTGTGAACATAAATGCGGAATATGACGTACTGCATCCCCGCACCAACATTATATCTGGACGTTCCCGAGATATTTTCCCACCGGATATTCGAGATCCCCAACCTCGAACTATCGCAGTTTTGCCCAGAGTAGATACATGGCGATATATATATCGGCTGATTGACATCGGTAAAACGGATGTCCTTGAATAGCACATTCTTTACATGGCCAGTGCCCGGATAGGTCTTGATCCACGCAGCATTGCTGCTGTGCGTGAGGGTTATATTCTCAAAGACCACGTTGTCGACGTAATCAGGCTGGGAAGCTTGGGAGCCGAGACTACCAATGCACATTGCTCCCGACTCGTAGCAGACAATGTTGCTGACATGTATATTTGTGCTGTTGCCTTTGACGGAGATGCAATCCTGCCCCTATTATTAGCCGAGTGCGGGGTCGAATAGGGGGCGGGGTAACTTTATACTCACATCGCCACAAGTTACTGTCCAGTTTGAAATTGTTACGTCTTTCGAATTCCACGTATCAGTACCGTCTGTGTTTACAGTCTTGTATTGAGAATTTGATATTGAGCTCATGTTGAGATTTGTCATAGTAACATTCTCCGAGTGTGCCACGAAAGTATGCCTTGGCAGATGTCAGTTCACTACTTTAGCTTTTACACTGTCACTTGCTTACCAGAATTGCGATTGCCTCCATCTAATTCCATCAACGAGTATATTTTTGGCTTTCCATAGCGTCAACGAGATCGGGCGTCCATTCTGATTACCGGCATTTTTATTCTCGTCATACCAAGTCTGCCCATTCCCATCGAATAGGGCTTTGCCGTAACCTCGCATCGTTATGTCGGTACCCCCAATTCTCCACGCTGTGGATCGCCCCGCATAAACCACAGATATACTGTGCGAAAGCCAGTATTGCACATCGGTACTCCATATCAATGTCCCGTAGATGGAAATATCGACGCTCCGCAAGTTGATTGTGTCCATGATTTGCCTGATGTAAAATGTTCCTGCGGAAAGCGTGATAGTGCCACCTTGACCGCACTTCTTGAATGCATCGAGAATCTGCGGCGTATCGTCTGCTTTTGAGTCAGTCCCGAGAGGTGTAACAGTGCAGTCTGTCCCAACTTGGGTCAGGGTAGCGAGGGCTTGCTCTGAGAAAAGCAACAAAATTTGGAGGAATAATTGCAGCAACATATTGATTCACCGAATTTACATTTCAGAAAATCTTTGCAGCAGAATGAACCAACTTCGCATTCTCAGGGTATTGTTTTAAGTAAAAGTGGTGTAACTGATAGATAGGTAAGATTTATATCAGGCTGCTGCAAGGTGGGGCCGTAATTATCCACCACTTGCGATTGGAATCCGGGGTACAGGACGCGGGGAACATAAGTGAAACTGTGACCCAAGAACGGCTAAGAGGCTGATGAAGTTATCTCGGTGGGACGGATGGTTGGAATTAGTGGTGACTAAGGAAAAATTACATCTGTCAGTTCCCTGTACCGCTGTGGGACAGTTCAAGGAGGTGTTAGCTCTCCTAATTAGGACTAGCTCTAGGGGTAAAAGGTAGTTTTATCTAGGTTCCTGTAGAGCTTGAATTTTGCTCCTTAGACAGACGAATAAATCGTCAACAACCCCAATTGGGCCATCAGATCCTGCAACTGACAGCATCATAAGACCAAACAAAAACAGGACTTTTTCTGTTCTAGTTCAAACTTGACGGACAAAAGCTGCCATTCGAAAGCGCAAATATCATACAAGTAGAAATAGAGGTATGAAGCTTTTGACAAATGTCTAGTTTAGTGTAGGGAAGAAAAGCAATGTCTCCAACGATGTGGTGTCTTGGGGTATCCTCGCTTAAGGCCCACCAGGCCTTGCGATTTCACTTCGAGTGTCAGGGGCAAGCGACCCCGCACTGATGCAACTCCTGGGAACCCCAACGTCCATCAGTCGCTGAGGTACACTAATGATCCGCAAAACATCATCAGATCAACACTGGGACCCATCCAAAACATGAACTCCGGGTCTTCTAATACAAATATCAATTTAAGTTCTGGATCTGCTTCTTGGACAAGCTGCTGGGGGCTTTACAGTAGCGCACCTCGACGCCTGAAACGCTTACGCCAGTCAGAAGTCACAAAATACTATAAATCGACACATTCGAATAGTAGACTGACATTCGCAAATATTCCGGTATCTTGAAGGACGCGGAAAATAATCATCAAATCTTATATCACAAAGAATGAATTAATATGAGCTGAATTGAAATTTGAATTTTCACATGTGGACGTACCGGCGGTTGGGAGTACTGATCGATAGCCTCGGATCTAAATATCTATTTTTGCAGCCGCACGCTCAACGGTTAAATTCAAAAGCCACCAGTCCCCACGATGTCTGCTAGGCGCGGCGTAGCCGTACATCTCCACGCTCGGCAAGTCATGAAGATGTACTTAAAGTCTTCGCCGACAAGGATGTTTTGCTTTTCACAGAGTCTCTAGAATTCGTTTTCAAAGCGTGCATCATGAATTCCTCACCACAAAACAGTACTCAGTCTTATCTCTGGCCACTGCTGCTACGAATATTATATACCGTAAGTACAAATCACAAAAAGTTTCATGGCTACCAATTGACCTAAAGTTCCACAGGCAATAGCATACACTCTAGGAAAAGCCCTCTATAACATATACCTGCACCCCCTCTCCTCCTTCCCCGGCCCCCGCCTCCACGCCACCTCCCAAATCCCCCGCGAACTCGCAGTCGTTACCGGGCACCTCCACACGCACCTTATCTCCCTACACAACCGCTACGGCCCCATCGTCCGCACCGCCCCCAACGAACTATCCTTTGTCTCCGCCCGCGCCCTAAAAGACATCCTCACCCGCCAACCCGACGCCCCCTCCTCCAGTTTCTCGGGTTTCCCCAAAGACCCCATAAACTATAACGTTCCCCCCGGGGGCACGCATAATATTCTTACTGTGCGTGATGATGCTGATCACGCTCGGTATCGACGGTTGCTGAATCATGCGTTTTCGGAGAAAGCGTTGAGGGATCAGGGGCCGTTGATTAAGAAATACGTTGATTTGCTTATGGCACGGCTTCATGAGAAAGTGGAGGAAGCAGGAGCGCAAGATATGGTTAAGTGGTTTAATTTCGTGGCGTTTGATATCATCGGTGACTTGGCGCTCGGGGAATCTTTCAGTTGTTTGGAAACCTCGGAATTACATCCCTGGGTTTCATTCCTCTATTCCAGTTTCAAAACAGCGGCGTTCCTTACTGTATCGAGGAAATTCCCGCCTTTTCAATGGCTTCTCTTGAAATTGATGCCGAAACGGTTGATGGAGGAAAGGATGAAGCATACGGCTGCGACGCGGGAGAAGGTACTGAAGAGGATGCGGATGGGGGAGGAGAGGGGGGATTTCATGAGTGGTGTTTTGAGACATAATGATAAAGAGGTAAGCTTCCAATGACTCATTGTGATTTTTAATAATGTTGTTAAATCTTGGGTAGACAGGCATGACAGAAGCAGAAATCTGCGCAACATTCGCTACACTCCTCCTAGCCGGCAGCGAAACAACGGCCACGCTCCTCGCAGCCGTAACTTACTACCTACTCAAAACTCCAGACGCCATGGCCAAACTAACAACGGAAATCCGCACCTCTTTCAAGTCTGAGGATGAGATCACCCAAGTCAGCGTTAATAAACTGCAGTACCAACTCGCGGTTCTGGATGAGGCGATGCGGATCCATCCTCCGGCTCCTTTCGGATTCCCCAGGGTTGTGCCTGACAGAGGGAGAATGGTGGATGGGCATTGGGTTCCTGGAGGAGTATGCACCTCTTTTAATTTTTGAATTTTATGTTAGAGATGCTAATGAAATAGACGGCCGTTTTGGTCCCAACATACGTCACGCACCACGTATCACAGAACTGGACCGACGCAGACCGTTTCATCCCAGAGCGTTTCACAGCCGAGAACCCCTTTCCCGAGGACAATAAAGCAACATTTGCACCGTTTAGCTTAGGTGGCAGGAATTGCATTGGAAGGAAGTGAGTGCTCCTTTTCCTCGAGCATAGATATACCTCTTTTTCTGACGAAGTTAGCTTGGCGTATGCTGAAATGAGACTTATCCTTGCGAGACTGTTGTGGAATTTTAACTTGGAGCTGGATGAGAGGAGTTTGACCTGGGCGCAGGGAATGAAGATGTACTTATTGTGGGAGAAAGTGCCATTGTATGTCAAGTTGAAGCCGGTGGTCAGAACATGAGTTGAGATTTTGGCGGTATTGAATCATTAAGAACAGTGATGGCAATGTAAAATCATCTCTCTTACGCGAATCGTCAAGACCGTGAATGATGTTCAGCAATGGCTTTTCATTCCTATATATTGCTGCTCGAATTCCCTTGGAACCAACTACAACGTATAGATACCCGAAGACATGAAAAGTACAACTCCCACTCAACCGAAGTTGATTCGAGAAAGTTGAAGAACAATGTCAGTACCCTTTGACTCCACCTGCCCAAGGGAACTCCTGACGGAAGCCCGCAGTCTCTTGACTCAAGCTCGTTCTCTCTCAGGGACGGACTTAGATCTACTCCAAGCCCAGCACAGCATTGAACGTGCCCTAAAAACCGATCGACGAAACCATCGAGACATAAGCCCCATCACAGAAATATGGAGGAAAGAAGAAATGAAAGACTGCGAGCACGCATCCCAGCATCGGATATCAGAGACAGAAGTCCGGGTTCAAGATCGCCGAGCCCCCTGAGCCAGGCTTTTGAGGCAGGGCTGGCAGATATATACCGGACTGAGAATCGCAGGATGAGGGCATCTTCAGAGTCGGGTGACTCTGGAGCGAGTGATAGTGACTACTCACCTGGAAGGTCAGATATTGTATCCCCGTGGCCGGTGTTTGCACTCGAGGAGCTGACAGTAACGCCCGGCGATAGCGAGGAGTGGACCTCCATCGAAGGCTCAGACACCTCATCACTAGGGCTCGCAGCTGCTCTTGAGGGACTTAATATACCGTCCGGCTCCAGTCCTCGTACCAGGAGACGTCCTGGGAGCAGTGCTGGCGAGATCTCAAGTGTAGAAGACAGCCAAAGCGAACAGTATAACTTCTCGCCCGAGCGCCGTGAGGCTCTGATGAGACAAATGCATCGCGATATCGCAGCGTACGACGCAGCTCGAGAAAGAGCGTTCGGTCGCGAACACGGATATGAAGTCTACCCAAGCATTCCCGAGCCACCAGCGGGAAGACCGAAGAGAAGACGGGACGGCTCAGAGAACAGCGACGCATCCTTGAACGAGCGACTTGGCAGAAACACGGCTTGGAGGGCGACGTCTCCGGCTGAAACTGAAATCATAATCTCCCGGTCTGTCAGCCGAGGACGAGACCGTTCATCGTCGTCTGCGAGAGCGGGAATTGTTGTATCTGTGCGTGAAATAAGACGGGAAGGTTCACCGTCGTCTGCTGCTTCCGACGTTGGATCCGAAACACTGACAGACGAGATTCGAGGACGAAGGTCTTCGGGTGCTTCAGTGGCATCTTTACTGTCAGGAGACCGTGGAAGATCCAGCAGTCGAGGAGCAGTATCCAGAGGAGGCTCGCCTCCACTGACGCCGCGCCGTATGCCCTCTCCTCTACGTGTCGACGTAGGTCCCTTGACGAGAAGGAGCCGCAATCCGGTTGATGATTTTCTAATTGAACTCTGTACCAATGCCACGAGAGCAGGGACAGAAATGTTCGCCAGTAATCGTTACCATCCCGGATTCGCACTAAGTCCACGATTTCTAGGTAGTGAACACGAAGACTTCCTATACAGCACCCTCCGCGACGTCTCCGATTACGAAAGCAGTACGGTCGATCGTCTGCGTTTCGAAGAAGCAGTTGGACGACTTCAGGATTCTTTGCACAAAAGAATGATCCTGGCGGCCGTGGCGGATGGCATGGATGTCAGAGAAGCGTGGGAGTTTCTTGATGCGTGGAGACGCTTCGCGCGTAACAAGGAATGGAATGATGTTCCGGGGATGCTCAGTATGAGACATATGCAATTTTGGTCTGCGATTCGGAAGGGATGGGGCACGGATAGATGGGGGATCTGGCGGTGCGGAGACTGGTTTTTGACGGAAGTACGAAATATGTTGCTGGAGGGTCTCCACTTTACCCATACACCTTGGGAGGGATCATACGACGGCCCGTCTGATGACAACCCAATAGCAAACTTGACGATTCGGATTGGGGAGAGCGGTCTTCCAAGCCAAGAAATCGAGAGGCTCAATGAGCTATTCGGAGGAGATCTTGAGTGGAAAAGGATCGCCCGAATCTTCCACGAGTGGCTTGAGGCGTCCGCATTTGTGCAGGAAGGAAGGACCACCGAAGAAGAAAGCTGGCCAATTGAGAGACTTCGACTAGATCGTCTGGAAAGACTGATAAGAGAGGAGTGGCTTCTAAATGGGATTCGGACAATTCCGGCCGACCGACCATCCCCTCCAACTCCAACGAGGAGCCGCAGGGGATCATAGACTAGTAGCAGTTCATAGTCGCGAAGTCTGATATCAAATATTCTAGATACTTAGAGATATCGAGACAAAATCTCACGCATCAATATCAAAAGCCACTAAGCTGTGACCAAGTTGAACAACCGCCGGAACTACGGCCAAGGGGGAACCTTCTAAATTTTCTAGAAAGTTATTCTGTTCCGAGAACTCCAAAACTCCAAGCCCATGTGCATATTAAAACACCTTCCTACATCTACCATCGCCTCTCGCCGACCAGGTCCATTTAAGCCTTCTTCGTCTTCGTCTCAATTTCCTTCAGCAGACCCACCAAATCCGCCTCATTGCCCTCCATCTCCAATCCCCTTCCAACCCACTCCTTCGCCTCCTCCAATCTGCCCATCTCCATCAAACATCTCCCCTTTCTCCACCATGCCTTCGCATTCCCCGCCTTCTTAGCCTCTACACTCGCCTCAGCATCCACGCTCCCCTCAACCCAATTCGACATCGCCATGTACGCCTGCGCTCTATTCGCATATAGTCCCGCAACCTCATCTCTCACTAGCCCACTAGGCTCCCACGGTGGTCTCGTCAGCGCCATTTGTAGTCCCAGGCCGTAGTATTTGATGGCCTCTGCGTGCTTGCCTTTGCGAAACTCTGCGTTGCCGGATTCGCGCAGCTTGGTGATGCTTGCAGAGCGCTTTTGGTTGACGGGGATTGGAGGGGGAGGTACGTCGGTGTCGATGTTCTTAAAGGCTTTGTGGAGATCGTTTAGGGCGTTGAGCTCTTCTTGTAGAGCGCGCGAAGCGTTGCTAGCAGAGATGACTTTGGAGGCTGGGTCCATGTGGAGGGGAAGGAGGGTGAAGGTTTCGGTGTCGTCCATCTTGGCGGTTTTATTGAGTAGAACTTGTACAAATTTTGGGAGAAGAGGCTCGTGTGTTGAATAATTTTTGTTGGTGTTGTGTTAAAAAACACCAAAATAATTTTGAGGACAGCTTTGAGGTTCCGGCAAGGCTGAGAAAGGAGAAAGGCCAGATGGTCTCCACCCCCGAGCCGAGTTCCGTCGCGCTCCGCCAGATTCGGGAGCCAAGCATGCATGCCAAGCCGCTCCGCCGGCTTCTGCTCGGAAGGAATGTCACTCCATGCTCAGGCAACCACCAGATCCATGAATCATCTTCACTTTTGTTTTCTGGGCATGTGCTCAGCCCAGCCTTGTGCATCTCGCAAAAGCTACGCCCCTGGTGCCCTTGTCAAGTGTTAATCTCTCACCTAATCACCTTTTGTGACTCTGATCTTCAAGCCAAGACTGTTCTAGCAGGAGATGGTGTCTAAGCCCTGCTGACCAACATCATGTTTGTCTGGAGAAGGCTGGCCTCAAAGTCGAGTATATAAAAGCCCCCGAGCCTCCCAACGGTAAGTTGTATTTCCCAAATCACCCCATATACATTGATATACCTCTATTTGTGAATCAAAACCACCATCAAAACGTCGCACTACACGGATCACGATCATCATCCCCACCCTCATAACCTCCTCGACCACCACCATCACCATCATCATCGGCACGAAGACGAAGATCCTCCAGACAAAATGTTCGGGATCTTTCGTGCAATCTGGTGGGAAGTCTACGACCTCTGGGACGGAGTGTTGCTAGGCTTGGGCGGTCTGCTATACAAGATGGGTCTCTAAACATGGCTCCCAGAATATCGGGCTGGGCTGAGCTGGCGGCCTGCCTACGAAGCAATAGCTCAGCCCAAGTGAACAACACATCCTCTCAACTCCGAGAACCTTTAGCATCTCGAAGCGGTTTGGAAGACCAGCTTTCTTTCGAGGAGATAGCTGTATACGGCTTACGAACATCCATCCTCGAAACAGTTCAAATACACGCGCTGCGAATTCGAGAAGCTTTTCCACATATTCTTTGGGCACAACTGGCGGAAAATACCATACAAAGATCAATCACTATGCTAGGAGCAGTGCTAGGGCAATGTCGATGGACTGGAGCCGCGGCATAGTGTGTGCTAGTCAGAATGTGCTGTGCTGTGGCGTCAGCTACCAGAAGCTACTCTGAGTACCTTTCAAGTGTACTTCTACAGCGTTACTGGCTCTCACTGTCAAGATCTCTATTCTCTGTACACTAGCACAATACATATCATGAGCTACCATCATTTCTTCAACCCCGTTCCCCATGCTCCAGTCTCCTGTTTCCCCAACATCCCACAAATCATCAGCTTACCCCCGTTGGCGTTTCGACCCCAGTCCCGAAACGGGCTGTACAGAATCCCTCCATCCTGCACAGCATCACACCGTTACCCCAAGCCGTAATATTACATCACCCCACCTACAATCAAGTGATTGGGCTCTCAAGTTTTGTTGCTGATCGCTTTCGGCATGCACCTCGGGTCGCAGACAACCCCTGAAATGTATCTGTTGCCTTATATCAAGCGATTGGGTTTCCTCCCTCAGCCATTGCGCTTCATTGGAGCACCAATCTCTGCTGCAAATCGACCTGCATGAGGTGCCAAAGCACAGCCTCCAACAAACATCTGCTCCAGCGCACGTGAAACATCAAGTGATTGGATCTCACCATCACGCCACCAGCACCCGAATTGGACAAATTTTCTCTCTGTTGCACATCGCACCATTCATGAGGGTCCTGACTGCCCGCAGCACCGCTGCTTAATTAGGCAATTGGCGTTTTTGTTGCACATCCCGTGGCGGATACCGAGTGCGAGGTCGTGGGTTTTCCAGTGGGTTTTGGTTGGTTGTTCCGGGTGCGTGGGATTGGGATGGGGGTGGGGATAAGCGAGTTTTATGGCGTTTTTGGGGTTCAAGCATTGGAGATATTAGGGGTGGCTTTTCAGTCGTTCCCAAGGTCGTCTTTTTGAATGACAGACTCGCAATTTTGGCCTTTGACTGCTTGTATATTCTTGTGTCTTTTACTCAGGTTTGACAGAATGGCAAGTGATGTTTGCCCATTATTTGCCAGTGTTTATTAGCAATACCGGCCCTTTATCCTGAAGATTCACAGCAAAGTGACCATGAGTTTGCTACAGCAGACTTGATGATTCAAATATATCATGGGCGAGATATTTAAGAGACTTTGCCTTTCCTCCTTTCTTCTCTACTTGTGAAACAGCTCAAGAGCAAACATCAAGGGAAGAGATATCCAGACAACCGTCCAGCAGATATCAAACCTGAACCAGAATAACAATCAAACATTGAAATGAAGCTGATCAACCAGGTAAGTATCTGGATACTTTCAACCATCTCATTCGCAACAGCAAACTCTATAACCTTCATTAATCGAGACAACCTTCAGCGAATCGTCTCCTGGGTACCTCACCCCTGTCCCTTCTCAAGCAACTCCTCTAACACCAGCCCAGTTCCCCAGCCCCGGCTCTCCAGAAATCCCCGGAACCGCCCTCCCGGGCCACGCTGCTATCTTCGTGCCCTTACCCACTGGCTGGGCCGGCTCTTTGTACGTACGCCTCCACCGCTCTCCCCTCCCCCATTTCCTTCACCACCAACTCCATTAACCTGTAACCAGCCGCACAATCTTCCCCAACGAAAACCCCTACACCTCCTCCATCCGCGACAAAGTAACATTCGACGGCTTCGCCGGCGCCACCTACTACGACGTCGAAGCCATCGATAACTGCTGCGATAACAGCGGTGTGAAGTGGCTGTACCCTGCTAGTGGGGTGGGTGTGCGCAGTGGGTGTGAGGTTTTTCCTTGTGAGGGGGCGTATAGGAAGTAGGATGATGTGGAGACGAGTACGGGGGAGAGGGATTTGATTTGTGAGGTTGGTGGGTAGGGTGAGTGTTGGTGAGTGAGTGAGAAGTGGTGGGTGAGTATAAGTGTAATATTTTATTGTGTTTGTATACCACTCAGTCACCGGTTCCTATCCTCTTCACAGTTTTGATTCCACTACGCCTTCTTTGTAACGCCTCCTCTATGCTTGCTGCTGTCCCATCCCAAACATCGCCGTCGGAGTTGTTACCCTGATATTGTTTGCCTTAACTTTACCGTCATTAGGGAAACCACTCTCCTATCCAACCCACCGCTTAAAAGGGTTTGGAGCGCTCTAATGGTGACTTGCTCAGTAATATATTCTTATATCTCTATTTTATTCAATTCAGTGTTTAAAGGCCCGGGACTCTGCAAAGAAGCGGCCATTTCTCCACAAGCACATGATATCATATCTTATCTCTCCGATTCAAACATCTCAATTCTCTACTCTACCTCCCTCCACGACCATTCGCCTTGCTCTCTACTCCAGGGGGTCAAAATTTTGAAGGACTGAAGAGCACTTTGACGGCCCGTGGCAGTTCATTCAATGACAATGAGCTTTAAGCCATATCGGTACCCACGTCATCTTCAGGTGGCCTATCATGGACACTTAATCGGTGAATTCTGGAGGTCGAAATCAACCCTGATGCAATTAGTGAATAGGAAGTGTTTCATGCATGAAAGGCTAACTTTAAAACATCCGTGAACACTCCACATCTTCCAGGAACCACACTTGAACTTGACTTCACGCAACAATGGGGAAAATGATTAGCATTATCCTTGATAAGACTACCGCGAGAAATACCAATCGCCACACAGCCATTGTCGACAACTCTGATCTCACGAGCGTCCCCATCCCTCATTCAAAAATCGATAACTCGACAGTACGCAACAGTGCCCTCACCGACCCTACCCTTCGTAATACGAAGCCGTACAACTGCACAATTCGGGACGATAATACACACACATGCGAGTATGACAGCGAGGTTCTGCCAAAAGTTCAAACATTTCGCTCGTTCCCTCCGGAGATCAGAGCATTGATATTTGAGTTGGCGCTTCCTTGGGAGGGAAAAACACCCGCATTGCTTGTGGTATCGACAGGCGACGAACAGTTTTACAAAGAGGCTTTTGACATTTTCCGGAAAAACCATTCTTTTGAATTGCCTCATCCAGATCGCTCCAGCAGTTCGATGTCGGATACGGCGATGCAAAGCATATTAAGGTTAGACGTCGAGTACGTAGTTGTCACTGCCCTTTCGGTTCTTGTTTACTGAGCTATACAAGTGTCGCCAAGCTCCGAGATACTTTCGGCCGATCACTTTGCCCTACGGCCTTATCGAACACCTTCCGAGGACGGGGTAAATTCATTGTGGCACGGATCTCTCTGGACTCGATATCAACTAGAAGGCTCGCCAATGGAAAGGGTGTGAGGCTCCCGGATAAGTCCTGGGCAGAGATCGTTCTAGGTATCCTAAGACAGTCACAAGTACGTAATGCCCTAAACCATTCCATCTTTTAATCCCAGTAAGTGTACTGGGTGCTCTACTCTGAAAGGAAAAGAAAAGAGGAAAATTCTTACCAATTCCTTACCCGTCTAAAAGGATCAGAGCATTGCGGACTCTGAGAACGTAAAGATCCTCAAAAAGCTGTATTTCTCCTTTGCAATGGGAGTCGGAGCACCATCACCTGCCGATATGGAGAAGGGCATCCGGGCAGCTATTGATGACAGATTAGATGCCAATGGCGGTCAGGTAGTTGCTTCCAAAAAGGCGGGCATGGTTCGGGTGACATGAACAGCATCAGAAGGTAACACGCTGAGATGGAAAGCAAGTGGAGGGGATTATGGCAAGTTGGTCGTCATAAAATCGCAGTAACAGCAGCAAATATATCCTCGTCTTTTTAAATATTTTAGGCCTCTTGTTATAACAATACTGTAAGGGCATATAGCCATAATATAGAGGGATAGCAATAGGTGAGTATTGTCTAAAGAACTAAGTGCTAATTACAGGAAGAAGCCTTATATAGGGACGGTCACGTGCCTGCGACCCACGTGCCACGTCCCCTTTTGCACCACTACATTACCGTTGTTAGATTATTGCTAGGTCGTCGCTATTACTACTACGGTAAGCACTATTTTAAAAGTTTTACCGATGTAGATTTATATACCTGATTCGTAAATTGTTTTCTATAAAACCCTATTACATCTTTTGATCTAATCTATTGGGTTCAACCTATGGATGGGTTAGAGGTTTTCAAACCGACCTATAGGGCCCCAGCGCGTAATCTAAGTCCTAGACATTGATAATTCGTCTCCGTACATGATTTTACCGACTACCAAATCTATGTCTACTACTTCGCACCAACTTGTTCCTAGTACTGCCCTACAATTTAGTTTTCCTCACAGTCAACCAAATTACAAATAGTGCAGATATAACCGAGACCACCATAAACCATCTTCTATTAGAACCCCTCTGTCGTTCAGTTTCACTCATCTCTTGCTGTTCGCCCGTATCTTCCCCTCCGTATTCCTCCATCTCATCATGCCAAGCCAAAGAATTCAACATTTCCTGAGAAGACATGCGAGCTAAGTAGTCAAGTTCCTTAGCTCGACGCAAAAGTCTTCTCCTTTGTGGCCTCAGTTCGACACCAAGTCCTAAGAAAAGTTCCTCCGAATCAGGAGTAATATTTATTCCACCACGCTGCATTCTTGAAAACTCAGGGAACTGCGTCAAGTGTGCTAGCGTTATGATGAGCACATGGTCCTCCGTAATGGAGTAGTCCGGGAAGTAAATGCTTAGAATCTCTCTTTCGTCGAGCGGAATAAGTCCTAGTAGCGCAAAGACCCTGTCTCGTGGATCCTTACATTTGGATTTATGGTTGTCAATGAGCAGGTTGCAGAGTGGTTGTAAGATCTCGGGATGCTTATCCATATGCCGTCCCATGACAAGTGGCAAAGCGGCGAGTGCTCTCGTTCCGTCTCCTTTGGGAACGTCGCTATTCGCATCGTAAAATTGTTCTATGCCAGCCTCGCGGCATAGGAATTCCTGAAAGTCCAGCCAATTTATATGATTGTCACTACAATGCAGCTCAACATTTTGGCCAAGTAGGAACTCCTGGATAACCCAGACGCGAGACCAGTATGGGCGATTCGAGAGATCGACGATCGACTCTGCCCAGTCGAATCCGTCGCTTTCTATTGTCCTGGTAGGTATTGATGTAGGCAAATGCGACCTGATGTGCTCAGGCAATGTCACAAGCCCCAGCCAGACGGACACGCAGACAGAGTCTCTATACGTCTGGTCCATTAACCGAACTTGAGAGCTACGTTCGGCGTCGTTGGTTTGGTCGATACAGATCGCGTCTACCCATGGGTAATTCTACGCTCCATTATTTCTAGCAGCATGAGCCATGTAATATAGACATGACCATAAATTGGGCCTAACGCGGAAAGGTCGGTTGTCTAAGTAGATAATTTCTGACGCAACTTCAATACCCCATGTATACGAAATGGCTGTGTAAGGGAGTTTGGATGCGCGTGGGACACGCCGAGTTTTGAATCGAAGGACATTGCGATTGACTGCCAGTGGCTGGAGCAACCGGAGCTCATACGAGGCCAGGCTGGAATCATAGGCAAAGTCCATTAGCTGTAATAAGAACTCTTGACGGTTGGAGTTTTGTTGCGTTCAAATACCAGAGTGTTGTACACCAAGACCGTGACATCGGCTGTTGGTCAACAATAGGTTTATGGAGGTTTTAGAGAGTATGAGGTAAGAAGTAAAAGAGGAAACTGCTTCCACGGGCATTTCCACTAGGATAGAGAAGGCTGTGTACGTGGTAAATCGCTATTGGGTTGCATTTTCGCCTTAAGCCCCACCTTGTCAAAAAAAAAATTCGTTGCCTTAGCGCTTTCGTAGCCAGTGATAATAAAGCTGGCCTATTAGCCGGCTCACAGATTGATATAGTGAGGCTGCACCTTGAACGTCTCAAGGAGATGGTACATGTAGCCCAGCAGTACCAAATTAGAATCAGGCAGAGGAACAGAATCTAAACCTCTAAGATTTTTAAATAGATGACTTTCTAGTTACATAAACGAGATTTTTCAACAACATGCAAGAAACAAAAGAAATAGATAAATAAAATGAAAACTCTTTACCTGATAGGCGTATTTTGGCTCGACGAAAAAGAGAATAGACTAAGAAGTCATATAATCTGGAGGAAGAGTGTATATTAAAGAGCAGACGGAAAGAAGGCGAGGTATATTATTTTTTAAAAAAGCGACGCTCTCTCTACAATAGTAAATACTATAAAATTTATCTTCGTGCCTCGATTAGGGGCCCAGTGCTTTATACTAGGCTAGCGTCCCTAATCTTGGCACTACAAAATACATTTTACTCTGCAAACTTTGCGAAATATATAATCTTAGTTAATCTGAGGTGTTATGTTTCTACCAAATGGTGGGCCACCAGGCCGAAAAGAATTTCGGATTGGTGGAGGGTCATATTGCCCATATGGCAGTCCTTTAACCCGCAGTTCCAAGCCGATAATTCATTTTCAGCGGTCTCGAGATCGGAGTGTTGATCTCTGATGATGAAAACCGCCCAAAGCGGCATTGAATTGCAATGCAAGCCTCCATAGTGCTATCCAGAACTTCGCAATCGAAAAGATCGACATCGACGAGCTTGCAGCCTCTAATAATGGAATCTTGTATGAATTTGTCTTTGATGGTCACATTTTCGTAGAGAGTCGCAGTCTCCTATTCGGCGCTCGCCTAGGCCCAGGCCTTGCGCTGTTCGGGAGTATATGTTAATGCGTTGGACATGTTCGTTGGTCTGGTAGTGTCGACGAGGTTGCTAGACCAGAGTAGAGACTGAAGGAGGAAAGCTGATGCAGTTTGAGGGATGGGCTTTGTCCTCTTGAATTACTCGATACTGGAATTTAGACGCGGGTGAATGATCTGTGAATTTTCCGCAACTTTGAAGTTGATATTCAATAATGGTTGTTGGTAGATCGCCACATCTCTCCGACGTACTTTATTTTTACAAAAGTACAAAAGCCCCACCAGAGTTTGAAAGTTGACCTCACAACCACCATCTCCTGATATCATGGCACCCCCAAAGGACTTCCTAGTACCTGCCCTTGCTGACTGCCTGCGGCTACAATCCTCGAACATTCGCAACCTTGATCCTACCTCTCTATGCAAATTCATGAAAATCGCATACAATCAATGTGCTCTCCAAGATATGGAATTTGCAGAGTGCATCCTCGAAAACTGCAAATTGCTGAGGTGTATCATTAAGACCTCCAAGATAACTAATTCATCAGCGGAAAAATGTAAGATATTTGAAAGCTCCCAGGCTGATACCTGCATCTTCAATGGATGTAGCATTTTGAATTCTCGATTCAAAAGATGCTACGTCGAAGATTCAACGATCGAACTACTTTCGGCCATCGATAGTCACGTAATAGGCTGCACTGTCCCTGGAGCTTCGTCGCCTCCTATGATGGGCGACCTTACCATACAATTGTTCAACTGCCGCGTGGAAGAATCCGAATTATCAAATCTAGCTATTCACTTAAGCAATTCCTTGATTAATACCTCTCTGTACGACTGCGCCTATGTACGACCACAACTGGAACTCCAGAAGTTCGCTCCCGAGCTCAGAGAGATAATCTTCCGTCATTCTGTCCTCGACTATTGTGGACTACACACGATGATTGTCACTTTACACCGGCATTGATAATAGCGCTTCGGGAAAGCCAAATATGTACCACGAAGCACTTGAGGTTCTGAACAAGACTGTTCTGGTACCCATGGATCGCTTGTTCAATGGTCCTTCGATTCCACCAACTGTCTCTAGTACGGTAACGAACCTCATCCGGAGACTATCCGTCAAGTGAGTTCCTTGCCTAATCATCCCCATTTCAAATCTTACTGATTGTTAAACCAAGTAACCTCCTAGAAAGGTTTGTCGGCAGATCCGGGCTCGCAGCAGCGCTTGCACACTTACAGGGTATCCAAGAGCTCTATATACATTTAGCGTACGAGCACGTTACTTTGAGCGCCCCTAGTCGTACATACTACATTGTCCGTACTTTCATGGCCAATATCCCTAGCATAACTACGATCATAATTAGACATGCTGAGTTCTGGAACCCTAATTTTATGTCTCCATTTGAAGACGCAATGGAGGAAATGAATGGAATCCTGGGCTGCCAGAGGACTCGGAGGAAGGCGCTGACGTATGATTGACCAGATATCCTACCAAGGGAGAGTGGAAGAACAAGGTTGATCCTGGAATCAAGATGGGAAGCCAAAAATGGACATGGCTCGAAGTGGATTGGAGCGCATTCCGTGGGAAATTTTGAACTACGAGAACAATTTAAAAGAGAGATTCGATGACTAGAGCGACCAGAGTAGTGAGAAGATTGATGACAATATGTCTGGCAATGCTTTTGTTTGATACCAATCTGGGTGCTTGCTCGAAAGAGAAGTGTTCGATAGTCAGTAGGAAGATAGGAAGAATGAAGGGCCGGAATCAAAAGCAGCTGCACTCAATACTATGAACAGTCTCCGGAATCAAAGGTGTCATTTCAATCAAATGGGGGCAATCGATGTAGCTAGACTTTCATGCTCATATTATGGAGTCTATTCAAACGACTGAACATCTTAGCAACCCCCACAGTCGATTCCAAGTGAGTTTGTTGATGATTGGAGGTCATTGATATTTCAAAGATTAGTGTTACAATGGATGGTGCACATGTGCAACACGGGTCCTTCAGTTCATGGTACTCTCGGGGCGAGCAGCACATCCTCCCTCGTGTTCAGGTCACGATAGGCAAGAGATCGAGTCTCAAAGAATACATATTGCGGATACTGAGAACATTTCAATAATAAAAAAGTTGGTATTTTAGAAGGTTCACGGACTTTACGCATTCCTTGAGGCGGTAGGGCGATGAATTGCCTGGGCCGACCGCTCAAAGAAGTTACGACAAGTTCAACTTCCGAAAGGGAAAGGCTTCCATTGCATCAACAACGTTCCGACCTTCAACATCAAGAAAACCAAGCGACCATTCTCAATTCGATGGCGCATGCCTTTTTATTGTAGCCGCGATCAATCTTCAGCTTCGGTGAGTCTTTGGGATTTGCAGAGCTCGAGCCTGTGACGCCCTTTGCCAACACTTGCCCTTGGTTCAGCTTCAAGCACCGGCACAATGACCATCGAGTACCCCAGCTCTCCCATCGAAGTAACAGCGCAATCCTCCTCGCCCATCAACATTGGAACAATCGACCATATGCTAGCCACCTCCTTCAATCGCCCGAATATTGTCGGCCAGGACCTGGAAGAAGGGGCGATTCGCGGTGGCCGCTTTCAACAGCTCACCCTCTACCGATGTACCATCACTGGCTCTGCTCTTAACAACTGCACCATTCTGGAATGCTGGATTATTGACTGCGAGCTATCCGATTCAACAGTCACCCGGTCCGTCGTCGAGAAATGCCTTTTCCAGCACAATGTACGCTCCATGGAGAGTTCCATCGAAGAATGCCATCTCCGAAAGTCGGAGGTTTTCGAATCCAACATTGAATCGTCGAAGATCTTTCACTCGAAAGTTTTGAGCGGGCAGGTCAAAAAGTGCCGAGATATTGATCGCTCATCTGTCCAATAGAGCACAATTGACGCATGCCAGTTATCAAATTGCGATATCTACCAGGCAAGTGCAAATATCTCAGTCTTCATCGAAACGCAGACCGCGGCTTCCCACACAATGGGATGTACCTTCACTTCGTCGGCCCTTGCCTTCCGGAATTTTCCACATCAGATCCGCGACATGATATTTCATTTTGCGATAAATTGGGATGGCAAGCCACCCTCCCTCATCATTGCCCTGCGAGGTGATCACGAGTTGTACCACGAGGCTCTCGAAGTGCTATACCGCACCTGCAGTTTCGTTTGCTCGGAGCGCAACTATACCACAGTAACACAAATGCCAAAGACTGCTGTCGACTCAATTAGGAAGGTGGTCCTTGAGTATGCATCGCCATGTCCATGAAAGTTGCAGCGCGTTACTAATGCTTGCCAATCTTCAGATTCGGTCCTCTCCAACTAGCTAACATTGCCCACATACCATCAAATTTCGATACAGCTGCGAATACAACGGACTTGAAGCTGATATTCAAACAATATCCTTCCTTGTGGGATCGTACTTCGGAGTTGATCTTTTGGCTGAAGGAACTTGACACGATTCGGAAGCTGTCACTTAAGATCCACGAAGACATCCAGAGCGCCATTGTTGATGGCATTTGTGAACACATGGAGAAAACACGAGCAGACATGGATAAACTGCTGGAAGGTGAAAGTACTTGCAGGTTTGAAATCCATAGCAGCTCAAGAGATGGCTTCAAAAGAGACCTGAAGTATGAAATAACTTGGAGGGCCGGATAAAGATATTCCCACAAAGGGAAGAGAGATCGTTCGGCTTCATGTTTGGTTTCATGAGATAGCTCTGAAATGAAGAAATTCCGGAAGATCCAGAAAGATTGATAGTCATAAAAAGAAGCCCTGTGCAGAAATAGTTATGAATAGCTTTTAAATAGAATTTGCTCTTCCTAATGAGCCTCGTATGCAAGACAGATATACGCTGGTTTCTGTGGAACTTATAACGCCAAATCACTAGCCTTTCGTAGCTATTTTCTTTTATTCTCATGAAAAGTTTAGGAAAAAAACTTTTTCGGTTTACAAGTCTCTTCCAAGTCCTTTCCGAGCCACAGGTTTTTGCAGCTGGATGTCCGACCAATCATATTTCGCTGGTTCTCGCTTCGTGCAAGGCCGAATAGGGGTAAAACCTACCCGCGTCAAGAGCGAGAATAAATCGGCTGTGTCTATCTAGTACATGGTTAACCCACTATGAATTTTGCAGAACTATTTGGCATGTCCAATTTGGGCACACAACTTCTTTCCCACCAGATCTTTTAGCAGCCATTTTTGTCGCAGACACGAACTGACCTCAACAAGTGCACAACACAAAATGGCCAAGTCACTGACGGAAAATTGTGATATACGAGGCGATGCGGTGCCTGAAGATAAAACATCTTATCAATTGACGACTCAAGGAAACAAGTCCGAACTCACCAAGCCGGAACTCCCGGAACGCCTCGACAGCGCCTCGAAAAATCTCACCATCGGTGATGGCATCGGCAAAGCGGAACCGTTCAAGCTTCCAAACCTCCCAACCGAAATCATGCTTATGATAATGGAAAATTATTTTGAATCACCTCCCTCTGATACAACCGCTAGCGTTCCTGCACTTATACAAGCTTTATGAACTCGTCCAGGATTTTATTATGACGCTTTGAAGATGTATTATCGCCGAGGATCTTTCAACCTCAAACACGACAATCTAGAATCAATCCAACTTCTGTCGCCCCATGTCCTGAAACACATCAGACATTTGTCAATCGAGTAAGACTCTATTCCGTTCTTTGAGCCTCTTGTACGTTATGACTAAACTTTTCCCGTCTAGTATATTTTTCCTCGATACAAGTATAATACCTAAAAAATTCCTTGCCACTATGGAGTTGCAAACTTTGAGCGTCAATTTGAAATACAGGCACTCAAGAGCTATTAATACATTAGCTATGAACAAATTCCTTGAAATTTACGAAAATTGGGCCAAGGAATTTAGAAAGGTTGAGGAGTTAATTCTGAGAACCTGAATTTCCGCTGCCCTCTCGGACTTGATGATATTAGTGAGCAGGCAAGCATTGCAAATGCTGGTGCCAAGATGAACATAGGCTTCGGCGTCATAGCACTCAGAACGAGAGGAGAACTTTTATTTGACACTGAACGGCGGGTGAAGTGGAAATGGATACATGGAAATGGCAAGCCTCTGGTTTGGGAGGGATCTCCAGAGGCCCCAATATAGACTGCTTGATATCGCAGTCTACCAAAATGCAATTAATAATTTCATAACGAATAAGTTTGACACCTCGGAGTTTGCACCCTTGAATGCCCAATTGCGTGTGTTAATTCCCAAAAGCGTGCCATTTGACAAACAAGGACTGGAGTACTATCTATCAGTCGGCTTCTACATGGGATTTGCAAGCAAGATCGATAATCTAATTCCAGCAGTGTGGAGTATTTATTAAAAAACATTTCCAAAGGCTATCTTCATTGACCTAGAGCCGGTATACTAGGTCCGCTGACGTGGGATTGTAACAAACAATTTACAATGTTTTTAAATCAACCCTTCGCTAGTTTGGTGGATGAAAGAGTACGGAAACTTCTGCCTGTCCTGAACACCCGGGTACACTTTTGAGCTTCGGTCCTGAGACGCGCGATATCTCAAATCGGATTGATAAATAAGGATATTCTTTACATTCTATTCTATCGACTGATGTGAATCCTCTTTCCACGACAAGGTACTTCCTTTATGAGCTTTCCACGTCCATCTCACGTGTGCTCTTAACCACGAACACTCTCCACATTTGTCCTCGATATCAACAGTTCGTACAAAATCAAATGCCGTGATTGCTTGCGAAATCCTTGAACAAATGGATATATGCTTGATGGAATCAAACGGCGCTTCAAGAACATGATTTCGCTTATGGATAGTTCTAAAACTTAGGGATAGCTCTTGCGTTCCCTTGAAGAGGTTCAGCCAATCTGGAAGGACATGGTAGAGCCTTTTCAATCCAAACTCGATATCTTCGTCAAATGTTCGGAAAGCCATGGGTTTGTAAAATCCCAGATTCAATCTCTTAAGCTTCATGATTCCTCGCATTTTTTCTGGAATCATGCTAGTGTAGAAGTGAAAGTCACTGGCGCAAAATCGTTAGCAAGCTTGAAGAGATGTTAACGGGGAGTGAAAATATACCAGATGGTTAATTCGCGAATTCTTTCGAAAGTTCGGGGTGAAAGTAGCGCCCTGCGTCTCTCATTACTACGCTTTATTGAAAAGAATCCGTGCCGATAATAGATGTTCAAAGCCTCCTCGTACAGCTTCTGATGTGCTCGCAACGCGGGAATAATAGCAGGCACATCATGTGAGTTTTCTGGGTCAGGAGACTGTAGACAGTACGATAAGACTATGGTCTTGATCTCAGGTGGAAATCTGTCAATAGTAAAGGGTGGATCGATGTTCCTCGTAATGTTGCCTTCAACTGGCTTTGGTATCAGTTCCTCGGACTTTATTAAGCAATCTTGCGAGAGTTCGCAATCGAGCAAAATAGATCTGTCGTCCAGTGAGATATCCGCCAAAACGCATTTTTGGAATTGGGATTTGTGAAAACGATCCTTCGGGAGTTTATGTCCAGACCAGTGTGTTGTCTCGATGATGCATGCATCGACCATTCGCATATCCCACAAAGTGGAGTGGCAGATTTTTGAATCGTGAATTATGCTCGACTATGAACGCGGGAAGGAGCGTTCAGTTTTAATTACTTAATATGGGTATGTGAGAGGTGATCAAGGAACATGGGAGCCACTTACCTCAAGTCTGCACTTCCGCAAATGACAATTGTAACCAGCGCTCTCGAGGCCCTTCATCAGCATCCACCTTGGCAAATTTGCAGCCCCCACCACTGACTGGTTAATGCTGCAGTCCTCTAAAGTGCTGCTTATTATGTAACAGCTGAAAAGAGTGACATTCCGGAGCTTGCAACATCGAATAGTTGCGTGCGTTAAAGTCCCGCCCGTGAAGACCTTGTCCTGGTGGAAAACAGCCTCGCGCAAGGTGACCATTTTATTGTTAGCCACTTAATATGCCGATATAGATGCAAGATTTGGTCCACTAGGGGAGAGATAACGAACACCGAAGAATCTGGAATCGAGGTGGAAGTCAAAAGTGGAGATTGCTTGATGGGGAAAGATGTATTGGATGGAGTAAAAGTGGGCATCGAGAGAGAATTGTGGAAATATTTGTGTGCTTGTAGGCTTGTGCCCCAAGTTCAATTAGACTAAATTTTCAGTCGGTCTAAATTCGAACGGCGAGCCGCTAGTATGAAAATCTAAATGGTTTCCGGTTCTAAATGCTGGCGGGCTCCCAGTGTTACCCCTATTTTAGCGCCGTGCTAAACGAGGATTGTAGGACACCATTGACCAGATGCAGATGAGGAGCTTCGCACTGTCATTTGAACAAGAGGATTTCTTCATTATGAATTTATCGCATACTGAGTGAATGCCTAGTAGCCTAGTAGCAAGACTGCAAACCACTTTCTAGAACAGACCGAGAAACATCGAAATCAATTTTCCAGACCGTTATCGATGAATTATAGCCCATGTTCACTCCATAACAAAGTAGTGCCTTGATACGAAGTCCAAGACCAAGCTATCCGCGATACACTGTCCCTTGCTATCCGGTCTTCCTCTCCCTCAATTCTTAGTGCCATATTTGGGTTGCCAATGAGGGGCTTCAGGAGCCTGGGTGCGGCTAGTGGTCATTTACCCATTCTAAATAGTAGGTCGGGGTCGCGAGAGACTTTGTTGAGAAATGCAGCTTGCATCGTGCAGTTTCTGATAATCTCAACAAAGCTGTTGATGTCTAAGATTACCTCAAGATTTGCTGCAGGGATGATGACCTCCAAATCTTGGAGATTAGTAGAACCTAGCAGTGCACTTGGAACTTGAGCTGCGTTCTTTATGCTTGCACTATCGTAGCGGTTAGTTAACTATTCGTCTGAAGAAATAGTAGAAGGTGAAGGGCTTACTCCAAAGTTATGTGGCGGATGCTTTGGAATGCGGGAGCTCCCATATGCTTTCGGGATCTCCAATTTCGGCTGCTGAGGTTGAAAGTGTGAAAGGAACAGAAGATGGCTAATGCCTCTTTGTGCAACTGTGAATGTGCGCGGAGAGCAGCAATCAACGCAGGGACTTTCAGCCGGTCTCCTGACCAGGCATCATGAAGTTCATTGGCGAAGATAATAATTCGAATCTCTGGAGGGAAGTTTTGAAATGCCAATGGCGTCTTCTTGATGATAAACTCTCGTAACGAGCGCTTACCATTACTCCCGGGACTTCTTAGCTCTACCTCACAATCCTTGAATGTTGACCGATGTGCGTCGTAGGTGATAACTTGGCACTTGGTGAGAAGGCAGGCCTTTACATCGTCGGCCTCGACATGGGATGTTTGAATTCGACATTGAGATAACATGCCCAACGGCGGGGTAGTAGTAAATGACTCCCAGTTTGGGATGACGATTCGAGATCGCAGGATATCGACATTTGTAAGCTTGCATTCGGTTATCTCACAGTCTCGCGCCCATGAGTTGTAGAGTTTGTCATCGAATGTGTATTGGAGTCTGCCAACCTCACTGCATAGAAGTTTGCAGTGGTCCAGACTACCGTCGGAGACGGAACACCCACTGAGCTTGACGTTTCGTATTTGACATCCTTCGAAGTTGGTATCTGAGAATTTGCCGCTTGTAATGGTTAGATGCTCAAAGAACTGGCGTTCTTGTGTGTGGTTCCCCATCCGAGGGATTTTGTTAGACATATTGAGTGTCTGGTGGAAAAGGAGGACGAAAGCTCCAGAGGGAAATATGATACCGTTCTCTGTCGATGTCAGTCTGTAGATGACTGAACTTGTGGCAAGTAACAGTTGCTAGTAAGATCAAGTTGCAAAGGAATATGGGGAGAGGAACACGAGAGTGTCGTCTAGTATTCAAGTTTGTGGTGAATAGACTTTATTCAGTATGTGAAAAGACGTCCTTGGAGTCTACTATGCACGGACTGCTGTTGCATCCGGGCCAACCAAATTCACATGTCCATAGTACATCACAGAACTTTCGACTCCTGATATTTTTCGCAACCGAACTATCCTCCACTTTGTCCCAACTTGCTGTCATTTGCCTCCATAACTGCAACGATGCATTGTCGAAAGCGCCCTCCAAAGTGCAGCCAGTCCCCTGCGAAGACCGCAGCTCCAATTCCAACCATTCCGAAAAGCCTCATCCCTAAAGAGCCAAATCCAGATGGCAAAACATACCACAACCAAGTCTACCGCTTCCGCACCCTCGAAAACCTCACCCTCTACAACTGTACCATCACCAACAGCTACCTCAAAGACTGCAAGCTAGTCTCCTGCGACATTGGAAACTCCTACCCTGAACCGTTGACTATCCGCGTTCTCCTCGTCTGGGCTCGCAACTGCGAATTCACCAACTGCTCCATTGCCTCTTCGAAGATTGTCTGGTCCCAGATTGACTTCACCTCCAATGCCGAAGAAAAAGTGATCCAAGGTTCCATTATCGAGACATCCAAGCTCCAGGCTGCTGTTGTCCAGAATTCGGATCTTCTGGCTTGCCAATTTGAGCGTTGTCAGTTGTACGACTCGGTTATCAATGAGTATAAGCTGTCAGACACTTTGGTTCGACGATGCTATACCTCGAGAACAATATCTCTGCGGAAACTTCCTTCTGAGATCCGGATAATCATCTTCTCCTACTGTGATCTGCCGTGGGTTGCGGACAGGTACGAAAAGTTTGATTGGAACTATGGCTGGAGGGGAAAGGGGAGATCGCCAGCCTTGGTTGCAGCCTTCCGCGTAGATTCGCTGCTTTACGGCGAGGTATTAGAAGCCTTCTACAAATTTGGGGTACCAAGAAATAAGTTTCGTATTGATGCTGGAAATATTCTGGGTCGACGTGAAATGTCACCCGCTATATGGCAAACTATCACCTGCCTCGATCTAGAGTAAAGCTACCATCCGAGAAAGGAAATGGATATGCACTAACTCGAAATTTAGGGCCGATCAGATCTTTCAGTGCCATCTCCCAGCTCCCAATCGCCCCTGGCAATCAAGACCGGATTTCTCTACCCTCAAACTACGCGATCTCCGTGTCTACTTCTCTTTCGACCTGATGAATAGTTACTCCAGAGTACATGAATTCGAGCGTGTCCTCGCGGCAGTGCAACTATTGGTCGTCGATAGTACTAGAATGCCTCGAACATTAGAACGACTTGAAGTCCACGGCTTCATATCCTCAGGGATGGTGCCAGTCCCTCGTTACTTCGAGGAGTCTATAAGGTTCTTCGAGGAGGGGTTGAAGAAGGAGGGAATCTTGTCATACAACCAGATGCCACTGCGGCCGATGGGAGGGTTTCCTGGACGTTGGATCCATAAGGACTTCGCTTGGGTAGCAGCGGACGGTCTGTATAAGGATATTGACCAAGAGAGTTTCCGTAAATTGATGTCACGATGGAAACAGCGACCGTAAACGTCCTTGTCAGACTGGGCGATACCTAAACTGTCGATTAGTGCAAACTTGGGTATTTTGACAATCATTACATTGGTCTGACAAAAAGCAAAAGATATAGATCTGCAATTGGCAATAAAAGAAACTCACAAATAGTCCGGCGTTGAGGCGGCCCACCTTGACAAACACAATCTGCCTGATGAATTTACCCCTCTGTGACTGTAGATCCATGGATTTCTTAAGCCCATGGATTGTCTCGCAGTCTTCTGCTCAAATCCTTTCTTCTAATTCGATTCCGACTACTTCCATTATTTTGAGTTTTTGATCTATGCGCATCACCCATCATCTTGCTCATCTCTCCAGAACCCCATGACTTTATGACTCACAAACCAAAAATCAATCCATTCTATGCCACGCCAGCTTAGAAGTAAATGATCAATCAGCAATTAACCCCATCCGCACAATATATAAACTAATCTTTCCAAGGCAATACAATACTCGCCATGAAGCAAAATTACTCGCACCAATTTACCCCACGTAGTTCCATTTACGGAGTCCGGAGTCATACTTGAATTCGAACGGTTCTTCACTGACGTTGCGCTTCTGCGTATTATTCTCATTGTAATTTGCTCCCTTTGGAGGGCCGATGCAATAGCAAGTTCCAAAAATCATCACAGGCTCTCGTATTCGTCCGGCTACAACTTGGTATTGATTACTATCGGACTTTGAATACTGGAGACTTTGCTGATTTTCTCGTGGCGTGAGGTTTCACGGCTCGAGATCATTATTATAGCTCGCCTGCTCCCACGAATGGGCACCGCGCCACATCAAAGAATCGCAAAGCTTTTTCGTAAGCAGACCAGCCAAACAAATCTTCTTTCTCAATGCGACTCTGATTTCTCAAGAGCTGCCGGCGCTTACCCCTACTTCCACTCCCACCAGCACCTCAGTTCCACAGGCTCCCTCGTCAAGTCTCTCGAATGGTGAAAAAACAGCAATAGGCATCACAGTAGGGCTGAATGCGCTTGGGATCGTAGCTACTGCAGAATTTCTTATTTTCAAGGAGAGATCGAGACACAAAATCGCCGCCATGCCTACGGAAAATGTCGGCTCCCCGGAAAGGGTTTTAGTTGAAGGATGGACGCCAGCCACACTGCAACAACGGCACGAGTTGCACCACGAGGTGACTATGACAGAGCTTCCTGCTCTTGGTGGATTGTATGGGCTAGCTGGACGCGGGATATAATGTAACGCTTGGGCCGGTAGAGTATACCCTCAGATTTGGAAAGGGGGAAGAATACGGATATAAGAATCTGTTTATAAGCATTATATAAATAATATCTTGCAGAGGGGCTCTCCGATGGCTCGGCAGTTTCATCAGATATATGCTAGTGTGTTCCTAGCATTTTATCCCCTGAGAATAGGAAAATCATTCGTTCTGGAGATTGGTTCTCTTACGAAACACCCCTCAGAAGACCAAGAATTTCCAAGAGCGTCGTTTCGAAATAATGGCATTGGGATCATGCCCTGAAAGAGACACTATATAAGCGTAATTTCCACCCATTCTTTGTTCTGGAAGTGTTCCAAAAGAATGCCAGTGATAGCCCCAACTCTTCTATAATATCCATCCCTGCCCTCAACCGGCAAAATAGCCATTCCGTTCTGCTTGAACAGATAAACACAACCGACAATCTTTAGGTCGCCTCTCTCGGTAAGGACATCAAACGACATTTGACCGTAGGATTTGGTGCCACTGGAGTCCTTTAAATGGATAACATTTCCATAGGCACGTGCTCTGAGAGTCTCACATTCCCACAGAACTTGAGAGCCCGTAAAATACAGCACTCGCGGTGAGAGTTCTAGTTCAACAAAGACCCATGTTCTCTTATTAAGCGGAAAATTTTCCAGCATCGACCTCCATCTCATTGGCGTTGCTTTGAAAGCGAGGACTTTTTTTCTTTCGCCTTTAGCAGATGTACATTCAAACTCCGCCTTCGAGTACTCTTTACTTGGAAGAGATCTAAAAATGCCTCCAGTGTTGTCCTCGGATTGTGCAGCCGCAATTGTGCAGTAGGCGTTCATGTATACTTGGCTGATCAGAAGTGATTCGCGGTCCCGATCTTCTTCCGAATCCTGGATGATACAGAGATTGTTGATCCATAGATATTGGATATGGAGGTTCTTTGCTATCTAGATTGCATGCACGAATGTCAAAGGGAGATGATCGATTGATATAGAGTCATGGTGTGACCTCAAAGAAGCTTCTGTGGTCATGCTGGATGGCATGGGCTGTTCGCCATCGCAATAACTCAACGTGATATATTTCGGGTTCTCAAGTGAGGCATTCACAGTGTCGATCAGTCTTACCGTTTCTTGATCTTTAGATATTCCCAAGTCAATCAACCTGGTTGGCTGAAACCCCGGTGTAGAACAAGACTGGCATTTGTTATGTCCAGAATCACAAAAAGTAAGCCAAGATCGTATCTGTGCGAAAGTTTCCGGCGACGATGTGCTTCCAGGTACCGGCTTTCGTTTCCCTAGAGGTTTTAGCTAGATCATATCATGCGTAGCGTAACCATAAGTGCAATTACCTTCGAAAGGTTCCGTGACGAAATAGAAATTGGTGCTCGTTCTTCGACATACTTGGAAATTCTTAGGATAGGTCTCCCGTATGTCACTCCAAATACTCTCATCGGCCCCATATTCATGTCTTAGACAGACAAGTGATGGTTGCGGGATTGGAACCGTATTCCCAAGTTGTTTCTTGAGGAATACGCAAAAAGGGCATCCTGTCTTGGCTGAGGCATCAAGGGCCGTAAGGGATGGATGCCAATCAAACGTCTTACTAGCGAGTGTGCGGCTAGTCTCGAAGACATTAATAATTAATTTTATATAATTTTTAAAAATTAATATTTAATATTTCTTTTAATAAAATATTATTTATATAAAATTAAATAATAGTAATATTATATTATAATTATATCGAAAAATCCGATAATTAATATATTTAATAAATATAATATAATTTCTAAATATATAAAATTATATAAAAAAATAATAATATAATTGGAAAATTTATATAAGATAAAATTAATATTATAATTAATATAATTTATTTAATCATAAAATTGTAATAAAAAAAGGATTCATATTAAAAAATGCCAAAATATGTTAAAATAAAATCAAATCAAAAATAAAATTATATTAATCAAAAAGATTTAAGAATATAATAATTAATATAAAAAAGATAATATTATAAAAGAGAAAATAATAATAATATTTAGTTTGTTATATTACTCAAAATAATATGAACCGACTTATCGGAATAAAAATTACTTAAGAAAAGATTATAATAACACTTAATTTGGTCCTTTAGTATAATATAAATCTAATTATTAAGAAGAAATTAAACTTTTATATAATTTAATTTTTAATAAAATGGTTTAGAAAGAAAAGATATAATAAAACTCAATATTTTTTGGAGAATAATACCAAAAAAACAATATATAATAATATAGATTTTAATAAATAAATAAATAAATAAATAAATAAATAAATAAATTAGATTTATATTAAAATTGATCGATTTTCGATAAAATTAAAATAATTAAAATAATAAATATTAATAATATTATATAAAAAATAAATCTTAATTTAATAATAAAATATATATTAAATTTTTGTGTAATAATTTATTATATATATTCAATTTCAAAATAAAAAAAATTAATTAATTATTTTTAAAAATATTTTATTTTACTTACAAATTAAATAATCTAGCAGATATATATTTCGAGAAAAATTTAAAAAATTAAAAACTTATATATAAAATTATTTAATTTAATTTTTAGTACTATTAAACAATAATTATAAATAATAAAATTAAAATACTGTAGTGGGTGATCAGGTGATAGGCTTTATTATATGATTTAACTAGTTTCCTAAGATCTTATATATTAATATAAATTTTTTATTTTTTATTATTAAATTCAAATTACTATTAGAAAAAATATAGTATACTTTTTTTATTATTTGGCCTTTTCAATATATATTAATAATTATATAAATTATTCGATTTTTTATTAAAAGTTTTCTATTTTAAGATTATATATTTTATAATAATTATTATCGAAAACAAATTTGTCCAATTTTTATTCTTTTTTTTTTTTAATTTTATAATTTGATTATAATTATATTTTTCAATTTGTTTAAATTAATAGATTTTTTGGTACAAATAATATTTTAATTTTATTAATTAATTTAATTTTGTAATAATTATAAATATTTTATTTTTTCCGGATTATAAAATGATATAAATAAATTATTTCAATTTATCAATTCAATCGTAAATATATCTTTTATCAATAATAATAAAAAATCAGATGACAATTTTTTGTTTTTAAATTTTTTTTTTCATTAATTTTTGAATATTTAATAAAAATTTCAAAAATTATATATATATTTTTTTATAAATAATAATTATTTATTAATCAAACAAAAATATAATTAGATAAATATAAAAATAATAATCCAAATAAATATATTAAATATCTTTCATTTTATACTAAAAAACAAATTACTAATTGTATATAAATAGACTAATAATTCTCGATAAAACCAGAGATATATTTAATAAGATCGATACTAAATATTTTCAATAGGATACAAACTTATACAACATTTTTGTAACTTTAAAATTTATTAATATATTTGGTTTATAATATAATATTAAAAAACACTATTATATTAAAAAGCCAGTTCCAGAATTTAGACTATATGAACAATAGAAAGGATTTTTTATTATTATCTAAAATCTATCTTAGATTTTATTCCAATCCCCCGAATATTTATATAATTAAATTAATTAATAAAATATTGGTAATATTATTTCAATTATATTAGCAGGATTTATATTTTATTTCCTGCCTAAATCTTCCAAAAACAACAATAATAAATAAAATAAAAAAATAAATAAAAATATTATTAATTAATATATTAAATTTTTTAAATTTTTATTTAGTCGAAAGATTGTCCAATAAAACAAAAATAAAAAAACAATAGGGCTATTAATAACAGACCAAAAAAGTCGCAAAATATTTCTACTTTTAGACTTGGCGCCTCAATTTAACGCCTTAAGAAATGGAAATGATAAAAGATTTTAATGGCAATAGATCTTATAAAAAATTAAATAAAAAGAGCTGGGTATAGTAGGAGATGAATAATATAATAGTAATATTGACGGCTGATAGGACTAATAATATCTATTTTTTTAATAAAAAAAATAAATATCTAAAATTAGTTAAATAATAACGATTTTTATTTTCTCCAAATTTATGGCTAGAAATAAATTATAATAAAATAGGGAGCTATAACAATAGTGTCACAGCGAGGTGCACTGTAGCGCTCGTAGCGCCCGCACCATGGGCCCAGCCTCGTCTAAACGCTTAAAAAGCAATCTTTATATATAAGGACTATTATCTATCTAATTAGATTTTTCAGACCTTAATATATTTTCATTTTTAATTTATTTTCTAAAATCTATAAATCTATTTTTTTTTCAATTTATATAATAATTATAAATTTAATATATAATATTTCCTAATATAATATATATAAAAAATAGATTTTTTAATATTTTAATTTTTTATTTTTATAATTTTTTTTATAACAAATATTTTATAAATAAAATAATAATATTCGATTACTCCTATAAATTTTATAAATTCAATAATAAATTCAGAAATAAAATCAATTAGATTTGATAATAACTAATATTTAAATATAATATTTATTAATTAAATATTTTTGAGATAATAAATCTAAACAATCAATAAAATATATTTTAAAAAATAGTTTTTTTGTTAATTTTTTTTTTTATATTTTCGGTCAATAATTATTTCAATCTCAAAAATAAAATAAAATTTAATAAATATTTTTAAAAAAAAAAATTATTAATAAAATACGAAAAATAATTATAATAAATAGTTTGAAAAGAGGAAAATAACCGAAATATTAATTTAAATTTTTTAAAATTTTTATATTTTAACTCCAAATTTTTCAAATATTATAATAATCACTTTATTATTATATCAAAAATTTATATATTTAATTATTTTATTTCTAAATAAATCAATTCTTTTCAAATTCGATAATATCAAAAAAAAATATATCATTAATAATAAAGATTATATAATTAAATAAAATATTTAGAATTTTATAAATAATAAATTGAAAATCTTAAATATTTAAATAGATCAATTTATTAATTTAGAAATTCTTAATATAATAATATAAATTTATATAATTTTAAAAAATATTATTTTTTATAATTTAATTATTGAATTAAATTATATTTTTGGGGCCAATTATGCCCAATATATTTATAATATAAAAAAAAATTATTTTATTATTTTTTCTTATATTATCAATTATATAAATTTATTGAATTAATATAGAAAATAATTTATTATTTTATAATTAATTTAGGAATTAAAATATATCAAAATTCAAAAGATTTATATATTTATAAAATTTTATTCAATTATTAACAAAAAATTAATTTTTAATTAAGGATTTAATATATATCAAAAATTTTAAATTAAAATAATATTAAATAAACCCCTATTAACGATTAATAAATTAAATCAAATATTCCAAATTATTATATTAATTAATATTGAAAAAAAATATAATATCAATATTTATATTATTTTGGGCAATTATTCGGATTTTCAGAAATCGATTTCTAGAGATTTTATTAATTATAATTATTTATATATTAAATCGGATTCAGGGTCGAAAATATAAATTTATTTCTATAAATCCGAATATTATTATTATTTATAAAAAATTCTAATTAAAAAATCAGATGATCAATATTCAATATAAATAAACAAAAATTGCGCCAAATATATTAAATAATAATTTATTAATATTAAATAGATTTTTTTATATAAAATTTTATATAAAAAGAAATAAATCAAAAATAAATCAAAAATTGGTGATATTAATAAAAAAAATAAAAAAAAAAATAAAAACAAAAATAATAAAATCGATTTTTTGAAAAATAATTTTATAATAATTTTAATTAATTTTTTTATAATAAAATTTATTATAAAATTTTCAGTTATTTTTTTTATATTATATAATTAATTATATTAATTATATAAAAATATTATTTATTTAATTAATAACAAATTTTTTTTTAATTTTAATTTTATCAAATTATATTTATATAATTAATTTATAAAAATTAAAATTCAATTTTTTCTAATAATTATTATAAATATTAAAATTTTGAAAAAAAATTTTATTTATAAAAATAACAATAAAATAAATTTAATATTTAAAAATATTATATTAATTAAAAATTTTTATATTAATATTATTTCCAAATTTTTATTCAAAAATTAGAAAATATAATATTATAATTAAAATTGTTTTTTTTATATTAAAAACTTCAATAAAAGGGATATTATTTTTATTTGATCTTTTATTTATAAAACAAAATTTGTATTTATTAAATTTTTTTTATTTTTTTTATTTAATTTATCTAAATAAAATTTTTTCAAATATTATTAATATTATAATAATTATTTTTGTTTCTAAATTTTGCAAAATATATATAAAATATAAATTATCAAAAGATTTTTATTTATTAAAAATAGATTATATTATAAAATAATATAATCAAATAGATTATTTATCCCAAAATATTTTAAAATAATTAATTTATTAAATTAAAAATATATATATTAAAAACCCTTAATATATTAATTGCCAATATTATATTATTATTTATATAAAATAAAAAATTTTATAAAAATTAATCTAATAATAAATAATTCGATTTCCTTATTATATTATTTAGGATTTTTTTTATTATAAAATAAAAATAAAAATAAAATATATAATAATTCTAAAAAACAAATATAATAATAAAATTTATATAATATTATTTATAAATAAAAATAGTTTAATAATATTTGTAATATTATAAAATTTCAAAATCTATATTTAATAATAATATTAATTAAATATTTATATATTTAAATATAATTAAACAAAGATAATTATATCAATATTAAAATATTTAAAATATTAGAAATAATACAAAAAAAAAAGAATTTTTATTGAATTTATATTTTTATATATTTATAAATTAAATAAAAGTTTTAAATATATTAATCAAAAAATTATTATTAAATTTATTAAATTTTTTAAAAACTTTAATTTTTTTTATATTTTTAGCTAAAAATAATAAA
>Ga0247778_1000358_pt1 | contig 68190 bp, 67 predicted proteins | sample UWRJL049202B5_FD_179939 | JGI IMG/M metagenome (GOLD analysis project Ga0247778, IMG submission 179939) | Plant litter microbial communities from Arlington Agricultural Research Station in Wisconsin, United States - UWRJ-L049-202B-5 | ecosystem: Environmental > Terrestrial > Plant litter >... | reverse complement strand
TCAAAGTCCCCAGGTAGTGGTCTGTGTATCCCCAGCAGGGTGGCTATAGAAGGTTCTGGAGATCCAGCATGGGCGTAAAATACATAATCCAATTTGCTGTACACCCTGGATCGCTACCCACACGACACGTGTAGAAATCTCTGTTCCAGCTTTATTCAGGGGGGGGACAGTACTACTACCCCCCCCCCCAAATAAAGGTAAAATTGTGGGTGTCGTGTGGGTAGTGATCCAGGGTATTGGGCTAATAGAATTGCGTATTCCATGCCCTCCAGAACCTTCTATACCCACCCTACTGGGGATACACACAGACCACCGCCGGGGGCTTCAGTCAATCAACTCATGAGTTCTAGGGTTTTGTGGGCTAGGTTCCACAATTTTACCTTTATTTAGGGGGGGGGATAGTAGTAAGAACGATCGAATGAGACAGGGCTACTGCAAGACCAGAGTAAGACAGCAGATTGTGCCGGAGTTCTCATTGAAGTCCAGTGGTTGGTCCAGAATCCTGGCTCATTATGATAGAATATGGCACAAGGTCGGCTTCGAACATGCTTGTGTCAAAACAATGGCACGATTGAATAATATGAAGTAATTCAACTTTCCCGGTGTAATTCCAAAATGTCATGATCTTCTGCCGTGATAAGGAAGCCATACGGATGATCCAGGCCGCTAGATGGTGGAAGAGGAAACTCGAATCCCTGCTCTCAATGACAAATCGAACATAACTTGAGCCTGATCTTGAAAATATGTTTGTTTCGGTGTTTCGTGTTGACAGGAGTGGTCGTTCGACGTGTCTTAACGAACTAGGGGACAGAAGTCCGTACGTTCAGGGCATTTTATTCGCTAGAAAGCTCTTTTGGTATCACTTCCAAGAATCAAAAAACTCCTTTGAAATAATTTTCTATAATTCTATATATAAATTCATAAATATATAAATTATAATAATCATCTGAGAAATTTATTGTTTTAATAAAATTTGAGGAAATTGAGCGAGATGCCCTGAACGCACGGACTTCTGTCCACATGTTCGTAAACCATTCTAGAGCCTCTGGATCCGTCTTTGAGGCTTTTTTTATGCCTTGATCGAGGTCGTGCAACTGTTCGAGTCGGACTTCAACATACCGCACTCTTGGATATCAAGGGTCACTTCTATAACTCCCAATTTCTCAATTGGCCGAAACTGGAAATTATTTCCCAACCTGCTTCCTTTCTTCCGCGGAAGTGACTCCAGTCTCTGGTATCCGCCTGGATGTCTTTTGGCCGCGCTTGGCGTGAGACGAGTACCTCCAACAAGACCCAGAGAGCCAAAGCTGTGTACGAAGTATACTTCGTCACTTTGAAAAGAGAATTATCATATAATCCCGGCTACCGTCGACGAATGGGCTTTCCTCCTATCGTAAGAATCGAGGAGATCAGTTCCTCGACTGACTTGAAGTCACCAAGCGCACGCCAGCGACATGTACATAAATGATGACTCGGGTACCTAATTATTAGATGATTGGCGGTCGCAATGCGCAGGGCAGACCTACATATTGGCGCCCCCGCGAGGGCCAGGTAAATCGCTTAGATACCCCCTGAACACTTCGAAGTGACACCACAACGCCAGCGATGACTCGAGCTCGGGAGAAGGCATGAAGCCGGATGAAAGGAATATGAATGCACAGTCTCTAGTCGGACATACAGAGCTGAATGCCAGTCAGGCTAGAAAATACCTCAAATGTGTAGGGGAAGAGTATGGTGTCTGCAGAATCGGAAAGGAAGTCTGTGGAAGTTAACACAACTTTGGGGAATACGTTTGGCACTGATTATTGCGCCGCGATATCCACAACTCCCCCGCATCTCCTCAATACTCGTATTGAAACTGTCGAATATCGAAATGGCGGCGATGAATTTCTTCCAGAGTGATGCAACTTATTTTTGCACATCAAGTCGTGGAAAACAGGGCTTGCCCATTTCCGATGCTTCGTTGCACCAAGGTGGGACAGCGGCTGCATATGTGACTTTCGCAGTCGTCTTGCCTACCATTTCGAATATTTCTTAAGCAAAATCGGATTAATCGATGTACGACCTGCGTGTGATTTTTTGTGTACAGTATTGAGTAGCGCTTTCCCTCCCCCACGGGGATGTGATGGTAGTCCGAGAAGAGCCGGGATATACCGTGGAACGCCTGCCGTCAGAATCTCTTACTGAAACAACTCGTGGGGTTTTATCTAACCGCCGTCAGTGCAAATGGTGGAGCATCATGGATTAGTTTCGTTGCCGTAATGACCATTATTCATGCGGGAAATCGTGACCGAAAGCGGGAGTCCTTGCGACTCTCGGCAGAGGCAGGCCATACAAAAGTCCACTTTCCGGGGGACCTACCCCGGACCGGGAAATGCCCAGGCAGACTCAACACAAATCGGCTGCCTTCTGAAAATGGCCGATGGGGAAGGCGTCAACAGCTCGTCGCTATCCCTCTTTAGCCCCGAGACCTGGAAATAAATTCCATTTCTGTAACGCCTTAAAAATGGACGAATTTTGGTAACAGGTCGGAGAAATAGATACTATTGCCGTTTGTGAAACCAAAGGTTGGAGCCAGCTGAGAGCGATGTGTAACGTGAATTTAGGCTTAGAATAAGTGCAACTAATCTTGCAGCTATAGAATACCTCAGCCTAAGAATTCACGAAGTGGTATTCGGTCGCCGACTTGCCGGGGAGCCTCCATCTTGGTTATCGATCTCGAGGCGCGTTTCGCAGGGGGGCTTCGGATCTGACTAGCATTGCGGCGATACCGTACCGGGTAACTGGATCAACCATATGTAGCCATTTGTCTCACCTCTACCGACCGAGTAGTCGGAGCCTTGGGAAAAGGTGGGAATCATACCTGGCAAATTGATTGGCGGTCAAATATTGCTTATTCCAAAATGTTTAGATCCTTGTGAACCCTTGGCCTGTTTTCTCGAATGTCCACACCTGCACCCACACGTCACCAGCACGGCTATGAACGAGAAATCCAACGCAAGGGCATTTTTTTTACGAGTTTAGTATTCGCAGCTGAGACAGTCGAAGCCCTCTTCTCAGAAAATTGTAATGTACCAATCGGAATGTTTCCTGTACGTACAGACAGTTGAAAAAAGCATCGATTCGTCAGGGACACGGGGTTTTAAGGACAGTCGCCGCTTCTACATTGAGGCTCAACTACTGTTCATCCTTTCCCATAATGGAATATGCACTGGGAGTTCGTCATACATCAGCATTGGATGGTAGGCGTTCCTTTGTTTCTATTGCGGGGTCCACTATGGCGTTTTGGCTGTTATCTCGACGGTGTATTCCATCAGAAATCTTCTTTGGTGATGAAGAAATAGTTATATAAGACTGAAGGGTTGAATCCTTTGAAAATGCATTTCAAAATTTAAAACCCCACTCTTTGCGCATTAGCTATCGATACTTAGGCAAGGAAGAGTTCTGGTAGTCTTACCTCTTCATCAAGGCTCTCATACAAACGGTGTGTCTTCTAGGGCACCTGAAGTTTAGTACGCTAGCCCCCCTGAAAAGGATTCAGTGAACCTGGTGTTGGTGCATAAGAAGAAACGAGAAAGTAGCTGTAGATGCTAACCACGTTGCGATTTCAGTAGTTGTGCTATCGAAGTGAAGATTATCGGTAGCCAATCGAGAGAGTCTTCGACGAGGTGTTGACAGTGTTGACGACGTGCCGGATTTGATGTTCCGTAAAGCCATCGACTAGTAGAAGCATGCTTGACTTGGCAATTCAGCCTCCTGCGCAAGCTCGACCAGGAGTAGCGCTATATCCACCTCTTACTGCTCGGCTGAGTAGTGATAACAATATCTTCGAAGAACTGTCTCAAGTCTGGGCAAATGTCCAGCTCGTCCACCACTCTGGAGAGGTTCTCTACCAGCAGCTCAGTGGAAAAGTTGCCGATTCTGCACACCCGTTGCCCGAGGACAGCGGGTCAGGCTCCAACGCAGCTTATTTCTACTTCCCGGATCTCATCATCCACCAGCCCGGTCAGTACCGGATCAGAATCACCTTGATGCAGATGGACTATTCCTGTGATACTGCTCCTGATGGGGTTGTCACTGTCCGGGAATGGGTCGATTCACGTTCCATCACGATTGATGAACACGCACCCAATCGTTCCAGGCCCAGTCAGTGTTTGTCGCCATGCTCCATTGACTTGACTGACTTGGAACAGACTCACGTGAACGTGCCTTCTTGCGAGTGTTGCGGGACGACGGCCAGCAGATCCCATCGGGCTCAGGTTGAGGGCACGGCTCCAATTACAAGAGCGAGAAAGAGTGTTGGATGAATGTGCCAGCTGATATGTTGGACCGACGATGGGCCGTTTCGTATGCTTTCTGTCTATCAAATTAGTGTCTGCTTCAGTATATCTTTTTTTATTTTCTTACTTGAGGGGAGTTGTATATCTCATCTTGTACCGGAAGGATTGGGGATTATCAGGAGTTCAGAGAGGTGTGGAAGGCGTGCGGAGTCAGGATGGGATATGGATGGGAGGGCGAGATGAAAGGTAAAACAGTACTTTCACTCAGCCCTCAGCCTTTGAACATTGTGTTTTCAAAAGAATGCCGGAGAAAGAAGTGAGTTAATATTAATAGTCAATTGCACTTGCAATAATTTACCAGAGCTGAGAGAACATCCTTTGCATTGGCCTATTTGGATCTGAATACCGTGGTGAGCAGCCGAAAAGAGAAAATGCAGAAGTTGTACAAGAGAAACAAGTTGTTTGGCGTTCGCGAAGATGCGTCTAGGCCATGGTCACGTGTGCGCAAGGCTGAGATCTCGGCCATTCCTGTGTTTGCTTGTGTTTGCTGTCTGCGGGCAAAAAAGTTGTTCCTGAGTCACAAACGCATAAACACATTTCTCTTTTCTATTTCCTCCACAACTCACAACGCCTCTTGTGCGTCTAGAGCGTTTGATGAAGCCTTCCTTTTTCTCCTGCATATTACAATTATCCAGATCCAGTTCTAGATTTCCTCTCCGAACACGAGTACCCCAACCAGCTGCCCTGCGCTTCTATCCGACCCGCACGGAAACGAACCATATCCGAGCCTTCACCATGGCGGCGACAACGTCCTTGCTGGCGGACAAGCTCAAAGCCTTGGATCTGGCTGCACCCTTACCAAAATATCCTAATTGCCACCCCGAGGTCAATCCAGTCGACATTTATCGAGCCCATCTTACCTCCCTTTTGACAGAGGTGACCGGCGTTGATGCGGCCGTTATATACCCCGCTCTTCAGTGGACACAAACTCTGGAAAAGGGCGATTTGGTGCTACCTATACCCGCATTGCGTGTCAAGGGCAAGAAGCCCGATCAGCTTGCTACAGAATGGATTGAAAAGGTCTCTCATTATCTCTCCGGGACACGGGTACAAAGCGTTGCTAACCTGCTTGCAGTTCCCCGAGTCCCCCTTGGTCCACAAGCCCTCATCGGCCGGCACATTTCTCCAATTCTTCTTCAAAGTGGATAAGCTCGCACAAATCCTCATACCGTTGATCCTAAAACGAGACAAGACCTTCGGACAAAACCAATACCTCGGATTGAAGGACCCCCAAGATGAGTCAAAGGGACGGAAACGAATAATTGTCGAATTTTCTTCTCCTAATATTGCGAAGCCCTTCCATGCTGGTCATCTTCGAAGCACGATCATTGGTGGTTTTCTGTCCAATCTCTACGAAGGTACGGGATGGGATGTTATCCGGGTCAATTACCTGGGTGACTGGGGCAAGCAATACGGATTACTGGCTTTAGGATTTGAAAAGTATGGTAGCGAGGAAGCACTCAAGGCCGATCCTATCCAACATCTCTTCGAAATATACGTCAAGATTAATGTCGACTTGACTGCCGAGAAGGCAGAAATCAAGAAGCTTGAGGAGGCTGGCAAGGACGCTTCGCAGCTCAAGAATGAGGGGCTTGATGAGCAGGCTCGTCGATACTTCAAGGCTATGACCGATAATGATGAGAAGGCTCTTGCTCAATGGGCACATTTCAGGGACCTCAGTATCACCCGATATAAGGAGACATATGCTCGTCTGAATATTCACTTCGACGATTATTCGGGAGAGAGTCAGGTGAAGCAAGAAAAAATGGACGAAACTGCGGAAAAGCTAGCAGAGAAAGGCATCTCGGAGGAGTCAGAGGGAGCAGTTATTATCGATTTCACTAAGCACGTTCCAGGAAAGCCGGGAAAGAGTCTCGAGCGACCGATCATCAAGAAGAAGGATGGAACAGCACTCTATCTGACTCGCGATATCAGTGAAATGTTGCAACGAGTGGAAAAGTATCATTTTGACCACATGATTTATGTCGTAGCATCACAGCAGGATCTTCATCTTAAGCAGCTGTTCAAGATCATCGAGCTGATGGGCTACAAAGACATTGCATCAAAGGTACAGCACATCAATTTCGGTCTCGTTCAGGGGATGAGTACCCGAAAAGGCACCGTAAAATTCTTAGACGACATCTTGAATGATGTTGGCGAAAAAATGCACGAAGTTATGCAAAAGAACCAAACGAAGTACGAGCAAGTTGAGAACCCACATGCTACGGCGGATATTTTAGGAATCTCCAGCGTAATGGTCCAGGATATGAGCGGAAAGCGGTAAGTCTCGCTGCACACATTATCATATTCTCAGGGCTAATAGCAGGACTAGAATCAACAACTACACTTTCAACATGGACGCCATGACATCTTTCGAGGGTGATACCGGTCCATATCTCCAATATGCCCATGCCCGACTCTGTTCCATCACCCGCCGAGCACAACTTACACCCGAAGAAATCGCCTCCGCTGATCTATCTCTGCTCACCGAATCCCACGCCCACGATCTCATCCGAGTCATCTCCCAGTACCCAGACGTCGTCCAAAACACGCTAAAGACACTAGAGCCTACGACTGTGCTTACGTATCTATTCAAGATGACGCACACCCTGAGTTCGAGTTACGACCACTTGCGAATTATGGGTAGTGAGAAGGAACTGATGAAGGCACGAATGGCGTTATATGATGCGGCTAGGGTGGTGCTGAATAACGGGATGCGATTGCTGGGATTAAGTCCTGTGGAGCGGTATGTTTCTACCCCCCCTTTTTAAATCCCCAGAGACCAACTGCTGACTTCATAACAGAATGTGAAAAGGGAGTTTAGATACCTGCCATTGCAAAGCAATGTTTGATTCATTCGGGGCATTCTAGCTAGGATGGTTGATTAGAATGTCCCAAAATAAAAGTTATTCACCTCTCAATGCACGCATTTATCAAGACAAAGTTCCAGCAATGAACAATATGATTGATGTGGTATAAGTGATAGTTTCCGTTCCCAGAAAATTCCCCAGCGAAACTCCAACTCGCTTTTGCCCTCCCATATTCACTCAAAACTCCGTCGTCTCATCATCCAAACGTTACCCTCCTTTCTGAGTCATAAGGCCCTTCCCTCATCTAAATTCAACCTTCCCATCTCCTCTCCACCCATCGTAATACTCTCCGTCCTCCCCCTCCCGGCACTTTTCACAAAACTCCTCATACCACTCTTCCCACTCACACCTCCATTTTCCTTATTCGGCATCAACCTTATCGGAATAAAACTCTCGTCGCCCTTACGCCCCTGCGCGGTATCATCCAGCACAAGACCCGTCGGATCAATCCCATCAATCTGCTCCGGCGTAGGCGGCAAATTCAAGCCCCTCAACAAATTATTCAACTCCTCATCATCAACCCTGGGCGTCGAATCCAACAAACTGGCAACCCGACTCGGCACCACTGTCTCCGCCTCTTTATTCCCAAGTAATTCTTCGCCGCCAGGAAGATACACAGAGTGCGCATTCAACGTCTCGCCAATATCGCGCACCAGGACGTCCATCGGACATATATACGCCACTTTCTTCCTACTACTCCAAGCCAGCACGTGGCCACAGGCCCGTCCATTCTCGTTATCGAGGACCCAGGCGCCAGAATCACCAGGCACGCCTAGTTTGCCTGCAACTTGGTATTGAGAGGAGGGAGTCTGACGGCCGTAGATCTTCACGATTACCATCCCGGGAAGAATGCGGCCGTTTTGCAATCCAGATGTACGAGCCATGCAATGTACATCCAGCCCGTTCAAATCTTTAGATGGCGCTACATTGAGCGGATATTCGCCTTCCTTACGCTCGCAATATCGTTCTCCGTTCGTAATAGAATTCGCATCTGGCGCACGCTCAGCGTCGAACTCGAAAAGAGCCCAATCTATTTCATGCGTGATACCATCTTCGACGCGTCGACGGATACCTGAGGAGGCGTAGATTTCACCTAGCTGGCAGGAGTCGATATGGTCTTCGTCGCGGGTTTCGGGAGAGGCGTAGAAGTCTTCGGGCATGTCGTCAATTGCCGGTTGGGTGATCTTGTATTCTTCGCCGCAACCTTGGGGGATTCCGCGGATGTCACCGGGCTCTTTGATGCCGTCTTCCTCTTCGTCGTCTGAGAATGAAGACTCGCGGTCGTAGTCATCGGAGGAATCGTATTCTGAGCCGGCCGCGGAAGAGAAGTCGCTTTCGTAGTCTGAGAGCGAGTACATGTATTCTTCGTCGCCGGAGGAGTAGACTGAGGATTCGGAGTGCGTGAGGTCGGGCATATCGAAGTGCGCGGAGGAACGGAGGATGGGGGCTTCGGGGTCGGCCTCTTCGTCTTCGGCGTCTGAGGGGTCGTCGAGCATGTGGTGGACTGTCATTCCGTACGGTTTGTCGTCTATCATTATCAAGCCACCCAAGGAGACAGGAGGAAGGTGGTGCTCGTTGATGTAGGCCCCGATGGAAGCACCGTTTACCGGGCGCTCTTGATGCTCTCCATTCAAGGGCTTAATTTCTCCTAGCCCGTTGGCCATCGAACGTTTGACCCCATGCTTGCGCGAACGCACGACTTTTCCTCGGCAGACTTTCAGGCCGTACGTGGACTTATCGAACACCAGGTGTTTCTTGAGAATGCTGCGGACCTTATGGACGCTGGTACAGATGACTAGTATGGTAGGTTTGGTTGTGGTAGGTGATTCGCCGATACTTTCCAGGCTTATTTCAACTGATTCAGGGTATTTTCTGTAGAAACCGCGAAGGACATGATTGATATGTGGCATTAATCCTGTATGCCAAAAGTCGAGATGCTCTTGGCTGATTCTGATAGCAGGGTATGTTCGAAGTTTGGGTTTGGGCTTTGATTGCTGGATTGGAGCTAAGAATTGTTAGGCATATATCTACAGGCAATTCTAGCTTGAACTTACTAGATGCCTTAGCTGATGGCTTCTCAGACCAGTCAATCTTCTCTGGGAAAGTTGGCGTCGTGTACGAAGGCTTTTCTGACCAAGTCGGTCGTGTTGACGGGGTAGGTGGCAGCGTTGCGAGCACTTGGCTCTTTTGTTCACGTAATATTCTTCTCAGGGGAGTCGTGGAGCGGGATGCCTTCGAAGGCGTAACCGGAATTGGACCTGAATCTTCACTATCTTGATTCTCTTCATCCGAACTCTCATCAATAGCGCAACAAGTGTCGAGCGCCTTGGAGACCTTCCAAAATAATTTCTGATGCATGACATCGGCTCTCGCTCGTTGGGAAAGTTCATCATCAGGAGCATGCCAACACGCTTGGACAGCTTTAGTGTATAGGCTTCCACATCTAGTGGAAAGTTGCTTCATAACACTGGCAGTGTTCTCTGGGATGGCAGATACCATGGGGAAGATATCTGTGACGGATGTCCAAAGTCCAATTTCCAGGAGCAGGATAGCAAGATTGTACAAATCTAATGATTTGCTCTCCGAGGTAAGGTGGGTATATCGGGTGGATCTGGGGTCTAGTGGATGCCTATAAAGAGAAGTAGAAGATCCGGAGCCTTCCGAAGCTTCTGTGGCGTTATCAGAAAAAAGGTCATAGGAAGCCAGGAAAGACTGTCGCATATTAACATCGCTCAGATCCATTCGACTCGTGGTTTGGGGCTGATGCTCAATGAATAAAATATTAGAAGCGACAACATTCCCATGAACGACCCCTTTAGCGTGCAAGTCGAAGACAGCACTGGCCACATTGAAGGCAAGCCGGTACTTGACCTCGAGACTTGGCTCATAGGGACTGAACAGCAAATCCGATAAGATAGTAATGGAAGGCATCCTAGGAGTCTCGATATCCACGGGTCCAAAATGGGTAGGCAAAGCAAATAAGAGACAGAACCTGGAATGCTCGGCCTCTTCAAAATATCCAATCAAATGCAGCAGACCAGAGAGGATCCTTCCGGAAGAAATGTAAGACTGAGAAAGAGCAGCAAATAACTTCTCAAATCGAGTCATAGATGGAGTGATTCCAGTGATCGAGTATATGGGATCATATGGCGCATGCTCCAAGAGAACCGGGACAAGGGGGAGTTGTTGTCCATGTTTTCGAGAATCAGGAAGAGAAGTTGGTCGACGCATAAAGACGATTTGCCTAGGAGATTTCGCTGGTTGTAACATACCGGTCTGAATTCCTTTGAGGTCCCTCGGCCAGGTCAAGGAAGCTGGGTCAATCTGTTGAGGTGTTTGCATTCGAGTTGACTCGAATTGTCTTTCCTCCGCAACGAGGTTTTTAGTCAGGGAACTGGACGAATCTGAGGCCTTAAGAGGGGGGGCCGCTTTCCGCGCGGATTGCCGAGTCCTTGAAAGATCATAAAGAGTATCGATAGACATGGTCAAATCCCTGACCAGATCCTGAAATCTCGACTTGTCCCAAGTTATCAGCGATTGCTTTCGATCCACGGATATTTCGGGTAAAGGAAGCTTTTCATCCGATGATATCCTTTTCGAGGATTGCCATAACGGTTCTGCCTCAGCCAAAATCTCCTTAATCGTCGACATAACGCTTCCAACGAGCTCACTCAGACCAGCCTTGTTGATGGACTCGTCGATGTCAGGTGACTGCGAGGGATCTGACCATTCCAAACCCCACGACACCAGCCTATCCTTCTGAATGCGCAGCTTCCTGTGAAGAGCCACCAGCTCTGGGTCTTCAGCACTCTGCACCGGCTCCTTGACGAAATCATAAGAACTCTTCGTATCGGTATACATCTTGGTCAGCCGCCGCTGGAAGGGCAGCGGAAGGCTGAATATAGACTCCATGTTGTCGGGAGCGCCTCAGGACGGGGCGAATTAAAGAGAGAGGAGAGAAATGGAGAAGAGAGAATGCGGAAATATGTTCATATAGATGAAGAGCAGATGCAAAGGGAGAGGCCGAACATGAATGCGGTGTTGAATGTGTTGAATTTGGATGCCTACATACGATGCCACCCAAACAGTGGTCCAGATGGTCCCAAAAGTTGCTGCCTTGACGACCCGCGTGGTGCGTTACGCTGCGACGACGTCTCATTGGGTGGGGCGGCTTTGCTGCAGCCTTCAAGCCACAAGTGGCAACCAACTGGTCGATCCCTGAAAAGAGATCTCTGTTATGCACGTGACTCGTATACTTCACTTTCAGCTCCCTGTTGAAGCATCGGATTCCCCGCATTGTTTCCTTCCATGGAATCAATATCATGAAGTATAAGAATTTCACCACTGCTAGACATCGGTTTTCTCATACAATTAAACTCACCGCTGCGAAGTTACTGCGCCTCCCCAACGACATCGCCCCAAACTGCTGATTACGAGCACCCAGAATGCTGGAGCCTGAACCATCGGTCCGTTATTCGACCGTGCATCCCAGTGGTAATAGACAAGAGAAAAGGCGGCACCAATTTGAACGTCTCACATTAAGTGGAACTTTCGAAAAGTCGCAGTGATGAGTGCCGCTTTTCATCCCCAGCAGGTCCCACAGCTCTATTCAGAAACTCCACACGGAAAGACACTGAATACGATCCGAGAATTCCCTATAAATGACTTTTGCATTTATGCCTCGTCCAATCACCACCCTAATTATATACAATACAATCTATATAGTGGTATCGAACCTTCCATCCCATGCACGGCACTTAACGCCTTCCCAGACCAGATACCAGTAATATATTTTTGACCGAAAGAAAAGGAACGCCTAGCGAAGAAGGTTTACCACCTAGGATCGTACACTTGTTTTTTGATCCAGTTTGTCAACGCAACATCTCCCCACTCTTCCCACTCAACCCAAGTCTCTTCGGGCAAGGTGCTGACACCTTCTCTTCTTGCTGCCTTCATGACTTCTCTCGCGACAACAACGCTGGCATCTCGTACACGCTGGATCTTCGGATAGATAAGACCCATCTGGAGCTCTTCGCGATTTAGGCAGCCTGATAACGCTGCAGCTGAGGTATACACCATTGCGTCTGTCACGCGAGATGCTTTGGCTAAGATGGCTCCCAGTCCGAGGCCGGGGAATACATAACTGCTGCATATCAGTACGAGGTAGCATTTTGACTGCCGGGGAAAGAACTTACACATTATTTCCCTGATTGGGATAGAAGGTAGTAATCATGTCACCACTCTTCATGGTGAAAGGAGAGAATGGAGACCCTGAGGCAAATATCACGGTACCTTCGGTCCACGTGACGGCTTGCTCAAAAGTACATTCGGCCTTGGTCAAAGGATTGCTCAAGGGGAAGAGAATTGGCCTTCTGCCAAGACCGCCAGCATCAACGGACACCTTGAGTGCTCGGACCACGGACTCGGTGAAGACGCCGAAGGTGGCCGTCAGACCAATCAGTGCAGTTGGCTTGACATACTCAATGACAGCTTCGAGGGTGTTAAATTGGTGACCATTGTTGTCGGTTCTAGCGAAGATCTTCTTGTGCTCAGCAAGCTTGTCCCCGCGGTCCCGAGTTACAAGACCTTTGGTGTCGACAAGGTAGAATTTGTCTCGAGCCGCTTGCTCGGACAAGCCACGGCGGGTGTAGAATTCCATCACCTGCTTAGCGACACCAACTCCGGCACTTCCTGCGCCCATGAAAACAAGCTTTTGGTCCTCTATCGGTACTCCGGAAAGATTAACAGCGCCCATGTATCTGTCGTTGTGATTAGCAGTGGATCCCAAAAATTATGTGGTTAACTTACCCAGCCAATACAACGGCACCAGTTCCCTGGATATCGTCGTTGAACATCTTCTCCATCTTATATCTTTCCAAATACTGGAAAGCCTTCTCGGTCTCAAAATCCTCGAATTGGACAAGCATATTGGGGTACACTTCCTTCACTGCTGCCATGAACTCATCCATGAATTCTAAAGCGACTTGCGACGAGACACGCTTTTGTCGGAGACCGAGGTAGAGGGGATCGCGGAGATTATCCTCATTCGCCGTCCCACAGTCGAGAACAATTGGGAGAGTCTGCTCAGGATGAATACCTGCTGCTCCAGTGTACAGGGCAAGTTTTCCAATCTTAGTATGGTCAGCATGCATTCGCATGTGGAGCTATGGTGATCTACTAACCGAAATCCCTACTCCGTTCACACCGAGATCACCCAATCCGAGAATCCGGGAGCCATCTGTGACGACGCAAATTGATGGATTTGGGTATGGCCAATTTCTAAGAATCGTCTTAATCGACTTCCGTTGCTTGATTGAAATATAAAGAGCCTCGGGTCTGGTGTACAGAGTCGAGTACTGGAGACATACATCTCCAATTGTAGGGGTGTATACGAGGGGCATCAGTTGCTCAACGTTGTCGATCAAAAGGCGGTAGAAGAGATCGGTGTTATTTGCTTTCAGAGAGGATAGGTAGAGATATTTGTCAACATTGGTCCCGCGGCTGTTGATCATCCGCAAAGCCCGAATGCATTGAGTTTCGGCTGTCTCGAGAACATGGGGAATTAATCTGCAAACGTTAGCTGGAATAGGTTCTCTAGCTGGACGCGTAATCTTACCCAGTGAGGTTTTTGGAAAGTCTTTCGTCAGGACTGAAGGATGTACCTAGAGGAGTTAGTCAGGCCCGATCCTTATTTGGGAAATAACTGTTCTACCTTTATTCCACGCTGGCTCGCGGAGTACTTGGTATCCTCCGGCCATGTTTTTCGGCACGTAGTCAGTTGTCCGGTATTGCTCCACCGTACCGTAGTGGTCTTGGGAATAACCCCGCAGAACATCGAGAGAAGACTGCTTCATGGCGGCTTCAATTGCGGTCACATCGACGGCGGCCATAGGATTAAACCCGCTTGTTCGTCTGGATTGTGAAATAGACATTCTTTTGCTAATAGTAGTTGACGAGGACCGACTTGTCACTGAAGAGGGAGAAGCTGATCTCGGGGTAGATATATCTGAGCTGGAAGTGCTGTAACTGTAAGAAGCCATTGGGGATGGGAATGTGAATGGAGAGAAAAATCGAGACCAACTTCTGGGGGAAGCATACATGATATGCACTTGCATTGAGGTATTTTTTTGTGGAAACATCTTTAATTATTCTTTTGGCACGATAACTCTCCGGAAACTTGTAACACAACCTTGTCTCGTTTCGTTGGGGTTTCAATATTAACCATGGAGACTTAGACCCCGATAGGCCTTGCGGCGGGCCCAGAACTGCCAAAAAAGTTCCGGCCCGCCCGCTCGGGAACCTTGCCCGCGCACCTCGACATGGGGGAGGGGCTTGCCGGGGATGCTGAAAAGAGCAAAGCTGCGGTTGCGTGCCGATTAAAATGGGGAATAATACGGGGAATATGCAGCTAGGGAAGAGAATGGGAACAACGAGAGTTGCTGTTGGAGTCCACAAAAGTGAGCGATTGTACATGACTTTACACCTACAACTCTGACTTTTGCCATCGTTCTTACTTCAGACGATGGTGAAATCTGAAGCGATCTGAAGTTGCTCGCGTGTAGTGTCTCAGATTCCCATGTGGGTTTTCGACGCCGCGTGATCCGATTCTTCCCGAATTTAAGATTAATGCCCGCCAGGGTGGTCCTCCGCGCTGACCACCTTCTGAACCCTTTTCGCAATTGGTATCGTATCGCGGACCTCCGTCGCGCAGCGGGACGGAATTCTGCTCCGACACAGAGTTTTTCCATCTGACCCTCGAAACGCGGGATGCAAATCCACGAGAGCTGACGGATAAGGGGACGTAAAAATAACGCAGATCATACAAACTTGAAGACATCCAGCCAAAAGAAGCCACCAAAAGAAACCATCGGAAGATTCGGACGAGTTACGACGACAAACAGGCGACTTTTCGGACGGAAAAGACCATCACCTGTCGATCTTGGAGAGATGCTTGGCTGTTCAGGATGTTGAAGCTTCCATTTCTTCTGTCTGGGTCAGATCTCTGGTCTGCAGTCTTGGAAAGCTTTTCTTCGTGCGGGGAAAATAGTTTTCCTCGATACCAGAAGATCCTGAAACTTGACAGGCTTGTCGTCTCAAGATCATCGGTACGGTAATGCTTGAGCAGCTGCACGGACGACGTAGGCCCACGAAGGGGGAGACTGAAGCTTGACCAAGTTTCATATGCCGCTCGTGTTGCTTAATCGCATGGACAAGGTTCAGCTCTGAGCTCACAGGACTTGGGAGGCTGAAAAAATTGTGGCCTCCATCTGATGTGGTGAAAATCTGGGAAATATTGAATTCTCGAAGTCTCAGTGGTCGAAAGTTCGCCACCTTGTGCACCCAGACTTCAATATAATCTGTGGGGGTGTGTTCAAATGGAGAAGAACCCCACGCGTCTATCTTCTAGAAGCAAGGTCAAGCTTCTTTTCCATGTTGCTTCCCCACTCCGCTGTCGGCTGGTGCCGATGCCTCGTCCTTCCCACGCATGTCTCAGCACGTAACGCTCTTTTCGTTGTTGAAAAAAAAAGCGCAGTCAGCTCGTCGTGATCCGCCGAGCGTTTCCTCGCTCAAGCTTCAGGTGTGTGCATCTTCGGAATCGAAAGTGCATGTAGTACTTCTTTCGTACCACAGGGGGAAGAGAAACACCTCATGCAGAGGCGCTTCAACCACGAGCAAGCTCCGATTAAATAGTGTATAGTTACACAAGGATCGCGCGACTAGGTCGTTCGTGGGCTCAGAAAATGAGCCCTGCTTCGCTCGTCACTGATGGCTTTGAAGATTTTTCTCCTGCGAGTCTTACCTGAGAAATCCCGCCACATTTTGCGCCAGACTGCGCGGCAGTACAGTCTCCCCACCGTCCCGTTCTGCTAGATGGTGGTGTTCTCTATATTTGCGTTCTTTCATCTTCGTCGCTTCTTGTCGACCCATGCTACGTGCTTGCTTCCCCACAGAAGCTAGCTAGCTCAAATTTTGACATCGATGTAGCACAAGCTTTGGATCATGTCGATCTCAGTCTCCGTTCACTCTCGGGCTCCGCCGGAAGCTAATTGTCATTACAAATTTCTAGTATCTAACTGACGTGATGCTGGATGAAATAATCGTACGTCCTTCTCATCGACACCCGAATCCCATCATAGTTTCAATGTACCTTGCATCAAAATTCATCTTTAGGGTGTAAGAACAATGGTGGAATTGTGTGTCTAACCTGATGGTCATAGTCTTTCCTTTCCGATCAGCCCAAGTGCCCAACGTAGCTGCCGCCAGCGGTGTTAGTGAGCATTTATGCCTTCCACGAATGTATCCACAACTCACGTTCTTCTTTCCTCCCCAACCAATCCATCCCAAAAGAGCTGCAAAAATAAAGGCCTTTGCAGTTTAGTTCAACGCCAAAATCTCCACCACCTTCTCTCTCGTCTCTGCACCGGCTCCGGGTCCTCAATATCCATCTGCTCCACGCCATCCAAAATCACATTGTCCCATCTCTCCTCGAACGGGTTTTCTCCTACAAATACTTCTTTCGTCTTCCAACTCTTCTTGTAACCCTGCCACTGCCATATCCCATCCGAAGCAAGAGCTTCCATCTTCAATCCCCTCGCGTTAGTAATCTCGATCTGGCGTCCAAGTTCCTTGACAGAATGAGCAGGTGTCTTTTTCCTGTATCGCCGGATTAAGCAGTAGATGCCGACGAGTAGGAGGAGAACCGCGACAATGGACCAAACGATAACACATAGGATGGCGATGATTGTGCTTTTCGAGTGGAATGATCCATCATCTTCTCCGACTCTGGCTACGAGATTTTTCATAGCTGGTGTTAGCTGGAAATCTGGGTCAACTTCGTTTTCTCGCACTTCTGAAAATAGAAAATGGTACTCACAGCCATTGCCGCTCCTGGCAAAATTTTCCAGTATTTGATTTTGAGAGTGCGTTGCAGCCTTCGAAGTTACAACAACAGGTACAAGTATGCATTTCTCATAGTGTATTTAACAGTGCCCGGATTTTTGAATATTTTTTTTCGTCCCAAGCAGACTGGTTAGTGTGGCTTCTAAGCAACTTATGATGTCGCGGTAAATTCGCAAGATGGAACCAGGATTTTCGACCATGGATCCTTTCCGCGTTCCTTTTAGTGTCCGTTTGCCGCTCCTTTAAATAAAACTTATTTCGTCAAAATTTTCTGTTCTCCTATGCCTCCTCTTGCTTTGTATCCTCAGATTTTGTCTACTTACTTCCCTAAAAGACCTCCCCGTTCTCTGCAGCCTCCTACACTTCCCTTTCTTTCTCTCCGGAACCTTTTTTATCTCCTTACTTGACTCTGACCCAAATGCACTTCTCTCAAAAAGTCTCATATTTCTAAACATCGAGAATTTTCAATATCGCGCCATCAGACCTCCCCATTATTCGCCTCAATCCCCCACATTTCCTTTCGTTTCTCCCGCGCCACACACGTCCTTTCAACCACTTCCTTCAACTGTTCCGGTGAAGCGCTATTATGCAGCCTACTATTGCGTCCCCTAAAATCCGCATAATAAAAAAGACTACCATCGAGGGAACTAGGAAGGAGGCAGTTATAATCAAACAGCAATTGAACCCGTACGGATGTTTGACGAACCACGCGCCGGGGTGGTGGAGAATTCGCCGAGGTGGCGGAAATGATGCTAGAAGGATGCAGAGCCAAAACACCGTAAATATGCAGAGGTTCACCAGATTGAAGGGTGCAGAATGGTGGATCTATGTGACAGGTCTACCCAGCGCAAGAGCTACCCATCCTTTCGGTTCTGGCCAAACAGCAACCGTGTCCGGAATTGGAGGTCTCTGTCTCATCAGTGAGTATACTGGGGTCTTTGGAAGAGGGAAGAAACATACAGCCATTGTCATTCGCGCACGGTGAAAACTTCTTGTTTGGTAAGCTGCTTAACCCACGGAAATGTCTTTAAGTATGATCCCTTATCTGTTTGTTGGTTCAAGCTCTAGCTCCGATTCCTGACGTCCGTCATGAAAACACTCGGTCCCAAACTTCAAAATTAGGTCATATTCTTGCTAGAATTCACGTGGCCCCATGACGGTCCAGGTAGCTCACGGACAAAAGTATCTAGCCGCGGGAACTAAATTGCGACTCGACGTATTGGTTAGTCTATAGCTGAAGAATTATCAGAGAGACGTTCGTGCATGTACCAACGCACCACAACACATCTCCCAAAGCATTAATTACGCCATCGCCCCCAAGTTAACACAAAAGAAGTTCCTTCTCACAATTCTCCTCACAAAACCCCCAATCCACAATCGGATACCCGCAACATCCCTCCCTATAATAAACCGTCGTCTCCAAAATTCCCCCGGTCTCCGTAAGTGTTTTCCGCTTAACACGCAAGACCACACTTCCATCCCGTGGCGGAAGTTCAATTGGTCCCTCGTAATGGTATAGAAGATTACTGATCCACGGCCCTACATGATATACTCTATATTGGACGGCAGCGCTGGGTCTGAATTTCTTGGTAATGTTTTGTAAGCGGTGTTTGTTCGCTTCGGCGCGGGCGGCGATGGTAAAGAGGAATAAGGTTGAGTAGTGTAGTATTGTGTAGGGACGCATTGTGGGTGTGGCTTTGATTGATTAGGAAGTGCGTGAGTGAGGGGGAAGTGAGGATGGGGCGTACTTAACAAGCTTTGTAGCGAATGTAGCGAAGACTTCAAAGACGCTCTTGATGCTCAATTTCTCGAGAGGTAAATTCGAGGTGCCTGGAGATAATTTTTGATTGGTTCTCTATGAAAGTGTGTCAGTCTACTTTCACAGGCAAGAGCGGGTAGGCCATCGTTCTACCCGGCGCTACCACCTCAGTCCAAATCTCTTCAGTCGAGATACAAACACATATTCGGGTACCTATAAATTTTCTTTTTGAAACTCTCACCATGATCCCTTTTCCAACTCGATCAAATCACACTCAAAATTTCAGAATATCTCATCCACAACGAGAAACATTTCTCAAAATGGGATTCGCTCTGCCTCCATACCTCAACGCCACAGGGGCCAGCAGATATCAGACTGCAAGTATGTGCTGCGCCAACCCTCCGGCATCTGCCACACCAAAAACCAAGAAGTCCAAACCCCAACGAAGCAAGAGAGTCTGGTCCAAAATCAAGAAATTCTTCCACCACCAGCAACGCCCCAAGGAGGGACCAGAACAGGGATGCCAAGATAGATTAACAGAACAATCATCGACGTTTGACGAATTGGACGCCGAAGAAGTCATACAAGATGCCGGAGAAAGTGCCATGTATGGCTGGGATGAACATGGACGATGGACAGACAGCTGGATGTTCCATGAGCTTGACCGTCGGAATGGAATTAGTATGGGGGAGGATTGTGATCCCCATAATCTCCGCGCCACTTTCTCCCTTTGAAGTACGCAGTTCCATTATTGCGGAAGTGGGAGATCAACGAAAGGTCCTCGACTCCACTGCAGGTTCTCGAAGTTAGTATCGCTTGGCCAATAAATAAATTAATAAAAATCATTTGTGCAATTCAAAAGGTTCACTATGCATCGGCGTTGTCTCAGACCTTCATGAGACATTCCAGCACGGATAATTAACCTTGTAAGATGTCCAAACAAGTGGAAAGGGGGTTAGAAGAAGTTGCGTACATCAATACTATTCATCCAATCCCAATCAGTCACATCATCAAGCATGCCATTCCACATATCATCGTCTTGCCACACCACATTCGTTTCGCTTTCTTGAGTTGGAGGTGGAGGGTCGAAGACCGTGTCCAGCACGCGCCGGAGGACGGTCGACATGCGGTGGCAGAGTTTGTAGTTTCCTGCCGAAGGTTGGATCCATTCGAGGAAGCCGATCATGAGGGAGAGGTTCTGTACGACTTCTGCGGTTGGGAGTTTTTCTGTTGCTGGTGTCGCGTGCGGTTGTTGAGCTTGTTTTAGGAGGGTGGTACAGAGGATGCCGACGGAAGGCATCCCGTAACACATTATCTATTTCGGAGTTCGTTTTTCGGGGGTTTTTGAAAGGGAGGGGGAGAGAATGCTTACAAGGTAGTCGTAATCATAATGTCGTCCCGAGGCTCGATCTCTGTGTACCCATAGAAACGCAACCAAATCTACCATTTCCTTCGCCACTTCCAGTAAGTTCTGCTTGCTTGCGTGTCCCCGCTCGTGTGAAAGTCGTTCTAGGAGAAAACGAATTCGAAGGTAGTCGAGGCGGCCGAAGATAAATCTCCACATCAGCCAATCGTCATCCATCTCTAGAAGAAACTCCTTGGTGACGTTAAAGATATGCGGGATATGTGAAAACACCTCTTCAGCCTTCTGTTTAAGGGAACTTTGTCCATGTTAGTATTACCTGAGAGAGACCTGTGACCAACTCACTCGACGCGGTCCATAGAAAATCCAGTCGGGTTCCCGATAAACAGCTCTAGTATCTCATCCTGTATTTCGGCAGCCAGCGCCATCATTCTGGAAACAGTGGCGTTATGCATCATACTCTTCGTGTTCCAACCGTGCTCATCTAAGCTATCAATCTCAGCCTGCAAGGCATCCCCACCAGCTATCAACGCTCCATCACTGATGTCTAATGGCAAGGGACAAGAATGATATCTTCCACTAAGGGCCGGCGGTCTACCTGTAAACATAGCCGTTTCTTTATCGCCCCAAAAGCAACTCGCAGCCAGTCTCTTGGTCATCTCCGAATGAACAGTAATACTCGGCGTTCCCTGATAGCAATGCAAACCTAGCGCCGTGACAATTGCTGCGAGATCATGATGGAGTCTCCAAACCGACATGCCTATGCGCGCGTCAATATCGAAACCCCCAATCTTGACAAGAAATCCAACTTACTCGAATCCCCTCTTAAAATAGTCTCCAACAGTAAATTCTTGTACAACAAATTACAAACTAAAGTATTCAAGGACCCCCGACAAAGCTCAATGCAAGTCTCGGTACACTCCTTGATAGCATTCATATACGCCGTCTTCTTCATCCCCACCTCTCCAAACAGCGCATCCTTCTCCCCCAAACTCGCAACCCCATACGCAAGCGCACAACACACAATCCCCACACTCTCCCACCTCGTCACCCCTTCAAAGCCCACCTTCCACTCCTCAATTGCGTCCGGTGAGCTCAAAGGTTCGCTGGTGCTAGCACATAACTCCCGTGCTATGCTCACCAGGTCCTCCTTTGAGCCACGCATCAAGTTTCCATACTTAGTGCGAAGACTTTGGAACATACGTTTAATGATCACTTTCGGGAAGCCTATCTCTGCGGAATTCTCCTCGTATAAATCAAGCAGCCTCTCGCAAATTACAAAACTGGGAAGACGCTTCAGAACATTGGCGCCTTTGACGCAATGTAAAGTAGCAGGTAATTCATCTGCGTAGCCTGGTGAACAGGGAGTCAGTAATTGCATCTTCATGGTGGTCTTAGGACAGCGGGGGAAAGGGGTACATCCTTTTAGAAAAGTACAGGAGAGATTTAGGTAAGCAAGGGGATACTTGTGAGGAAGGGCCAGCTAATAATCCATTGTGACTTACTGTCTGAAGGCACCTCGCCCCGGTGGATAGTAGCAGAAGCCTGATGAATCGTAGCCGAAAAGCTAGTAGACCCAAAGAACCCCGAATAACTGCTACCTCTCTCCGCCGAAGGAGAAATTGTATTTGCTTGATCTGGTGTTTGATTCGGGGTACCTGAGTAAGTAGCAGGAGCAGAAACGGGAGTAAGAGGTACATTCGCACTAGCTTTCGGTTTTGATTTCGGCTTCGGCTTTGTGGCACCTGTCATAGGAGCATCAAGAAAAATGCATGAGTCCGGAGTTTGGCGTTTCCGGCATCTTGAGCAAATCGAGGCTGTGGATGTGTGGTCACAGCGGACTTTTGCTTTTCGGCAGGGCTCACAGGCGGGTCGGAGCCCGTTGCGGCGGCGTTCGGGGTGTGGTTGTGGTTGTGACATCTTGGGGGGGCTTTACGGTTTCACAATTAGACTGTTTAGCTTTTATACGGTGTAGAACATCGTGTCATCGGTGTTGGGATTGTTCAGCTTGGTGAAGTCATCTGGAGTTTGAAAGTGAAGGAAGGAAATATGTAGAGTAAATGTTCGGGGTAAGCGGGGTTCCTCCCAGAGGTTCGGCATTCGCGTCTTGTAGCCGGGGTTCTTTCGGGGTAACCTACCTTCCCTAAATAGTCAAAATTACGCCAAGACATGGCCTATTTTAGCTAGATATCATGTATAAGATGAATTTCCAACTTCAGAAGCTTCTAAACTCAGAAAGGAGATTTCAAGGCGCAGAAGGTAGTACCCCTCCAGACGGGCTGAAAAGCGTGCGATGCAATTTTTCCACTTGGAAACCTCAAACCACCATATTAAAAGTCATCAGGACTCATATTTTGTAGTAATGAACAGTGCATTTCTAATATCAACAAACGCCTATACAGAGACATCCCCGGCTTAAGCTCAAATATACACGGTGCAAAGCGCACTTCACGAATAGCACCCCAAGTCTAATCAATCAGAATAAAGTTATTTCCCCTCACGTCGAGCTCAAGAACTTCAAGGCCTCCTCTCGCTCCGCGACAGGCAACATGCTAAGCACCTGCTGCACGCCCTTCAGTCCACCCTTGCTGTTACCCCTCAACAGCGCTGCAACATCAAATGCCACGCCCTCAGTCTTGAGTGCCTCAACCTTCTCATGAACCGTCTTGCGGTTCTCCTCATACCACATAGCAACCTCGCGGTCCGCATGCGAGAAGTTCGGGATGCCAGTCCAAGCGGCCAGTGTCTCGAGGTGACGAGCACGGGATGCGAGGGGGTTCTTGGAAGCCGACGACATGCGCTTCATGATGTACTCCTCGTTCACACGGCGACGCACACGCCAGTAGAAGAAGCGACGGGCCTCGCGCCATTTCAGGGACGAACGGATAACATCCTTGGCCTTCATCCTCCCGGCGCGGTCGTGCAAGTCGGCGAATTGGAGCGAGATTTGCATGTAGACAGGAAGGAGAAGTTGCTCGCGTTGCGTGACTTTGGTTTTGATCACATTCGTCTCTTCAGCGCTGAGTGACTTATCGGCGAGTTGTTTGCGGAGAGAAGCGTATTCGGGATCAAGACGGACCATTGTCTCGAGTTGCTTTTCACGGCGGTATTTGATGTTCACGATACCTTCGGGCTCGAGGACACCCCCACGGCCGTCTTCATCGGCATACATTTCCATGTATTCTGGGTTGATAGTTGGGTCCACAACGACCTGAGACTGTTAGCTAAGGTTTTAAATGTGCGTACAATGTGACTTACCCATGAACCACCACGCAACTCTCCGAAAGGTGGAATGTAGACAAAGACTGGTTGCTCGTACTTGCAAAGCGCGTCGACAATGTAAGATCCATATTTAAGAACTTCGTTGTACATATCACGCTGTCCACCAGAGAAACCCCTCCAGTTGGCCAAGATCATCAATGGCAGTTGCTCGCCATTGTTGAAGTCCTTGATAGCTTGTGCAGTCTTGAAGGCGGAGTTCGGGTACCAGACACCACCGGCCTCATTGCTGATCTGCTCCATGGAATCCGGGTTGGCTGGATCAGCAGGTGTAATGTTCTCTACGGAACGAGTCTCAACAGCAATGACACCCATTGGGATGCCACCAAGACGAGCACGACCAACAACGACGGTCTTCGCCCAGCCACCTAGTGACTCAACAAATGAATCCTTGTCGAAGAGACCAGGCATGAATCCCTCATCGTCGTCCTTACCAGCAATAAGCCACCTGACGTCGTAAACTTGTTTCGAAGGTGGCATGTAGGTGATATCTCGGTCCCAAGTATCAATTGCAGGTCCAATTGGAAGAGGATTGTTGCGCTTGTCTGGCACATACGCCAACCATTCAATGATCTTGGAAACACCCTCGAAGTCATCATTGGCAGTCATGTGCGAAACACCATTCCTGTACATGATTTGAGTGCCACCAAGTTGGAGGTTGGAGGTGTACACTTCGCGACCAAGCAGCTTGTTGATGGCAGGGGCACCGGTCAAGATGATTGGCTGACCCTCGATCTGGATGGCACGCTGGCCAAGACGAACAAGGTAGGCACCAATACCAACTGATCGGCAGGTGACTAAAGTGATCGTGAAGATATCTTCGTAAGCTCTGCTCGTGGCTCCAGCGATCAAACCCGAGCCCTTCAAACATTCAACACCAAGGCCATCCTCGGCACCAATGATTGTGGTGATCTTGTGTCTAGTTTCACCATCCTCGGTGACCTCTTCGGTAATGACATCCTTTGTCTTGCCGTCCTCGAAACGGGCCTTGGCCTCTGCGGTCAAGTAAAGATATTTGAAACCAGCTTCTGGCTTTCCGGGATCATTCCACGCAACATTGAAGTGAGGGATGAGCTCATCAGCCATACCAATGCGGGCACCCGAGTTTGCAGATAGGTAAATTCGAGGAATGCCATGCTTTCTTGCAAGTTCTGTGCACTTGTTGAAGAATTGATCTTCTTTGGGCCCGAAACTGCCAATCTTAAAGGTAATGTCGTTGGCAACAATGACGAATCTGCGTCCACGAGGATACTCAGGAGTTCTTGCGGTCACGATCCATCCAACCATGCCGTGGGAGTTAGTGCCTGGCTCGCGGAACACCTCCGCCAGGTTGTCCTGGTCATCGAGAACGAGCTCACTGTAGTCCATACACTCGCCGACAGGGGGTTGTTTGTCGGCAAGAGATGGATGCTTGCTAACAGCTTTGGCCCAGCTGTTCTGCACCGCTTGTCTGAAGAGCTCTGGGAAGTCGTATACGTACTGAGTTCCCATAAGATGCGCCTTGTATCGCTTTGGCTGCAGCCACTCCTTCGTGGGATATGGGGTGTTGACAGGTCGCAAGTGCATTGAGCCAATCTTGGTTGTACCACCAATGCTTTGGAATACCCACTCGCCGCCCTTCTCAGATTTACGTTCAGCGTACATCTCGACTTGGATGACGTAGCCGGACGTGTTCGTAATGACAACACGGAGAGGATATGGCATGCCAGTAGTAGGATCAGTGCAGATGATACGAATTTCGGCACCAGTTACACGAAGTCGCCAAAGTCGGCGTCCGAAACGCTCCAAGAATCCGCCCAAAGCTTTCTCAACCTCGGGAGGCTGAAGAGGGAAGACTGGCGAGAAGTTGATGAAGATATGGTTGAGATCAGAGTTGTTGTTGCCAATAATCTCCAAAGCATCCAAGATATCATTCATGAGCCTGTCTGATTCGGAGATGAGGTACTCGGCAGTTGGAATCTCATCACGTAGTCGACCGGGACGAACAAGAGCACGGGTGAAATATCTTCTGTCACTCTCGGTCTCTTTGCCAACAGCCTCGTAAATGTGGATGTTGCGGTTTTCGGTGAATACGGGCTTGATTCTGAACTTAGAAAGTCTTCCAAGCTCCAGTTGGAAAGCAAGAGCAGGCTCAATGTTACGGATACTTTGATCTTCTTCATACTCGGGACCTCGGAAAGTATAGTAACCTGGGTATGATCCATCCTTGTGGCCACAGATGAATGTCAACCGACGAATTCGGCGGGACAAGAGCTCATCCTTATAGTCGTTCACAATGACCTTGATTCTGGCCAAAGTTTCGGCGTCATCGAGACTCTCTGCATCTCGAACGGCGACTTCACAGACAGCAGTAAGCTCGTCATCGCTGTAGGCTCTGGGAGCTGGTGTCTTTCGCTTGCCACCCAAGTCCGGCATCAAACCGTTTGATGGAGCGGCCTTCTTGGCACCTGCGAGAGGGAACACCTCGAGGGCTTTCATCAGATATTCCTCGGCTTCGTCCAAGTACTGAACTGGAACAATGACACCCTTTCTGTTCGGCTCGTGATCCGCCTTGTTGACCAAATATGACATGTCGCTGATGGAGCTCACTCTCTTGAAGGGATTGCCACCTTCGTATGAAGGAGTCGCAGGTGTTGATGGAGCAGAAGATTGGACTGGCATGCCAAATTCTGAAAGACCAACCTTGCGGAGCACGAAATCCCAGGAGACAATGAATGGTGGTTCGGCGGAGTCGTTGTGATATTCGATCTTCTTAAGAGAATATGCACGGTAAGCTCGGCGGATGTAGACTTCAAGCGCGGCAAGAGAGACCCAAGGATCCGAATGTCCAAAGAAGACGGGTAGGACGTCAAAGACAGTGTACTTGGAATCGACGACCTCTTTGAGGACTTCGACATCTGGTTCTCGGTGCTCCCATCCAGTCTCACCGTATCGTGATTCGACGACTGATGAGCGGAGAATGTGTTCCATCTGAGCCGCACGCTCTTCCATAGATGGCATAGCACATTGAATGAGGACCTCTCGTGCCTTCAAGGAAACCTTGGCTGTTTGTCGGGATTCCAGTTCGGTAAGCTTTCTGAGCGCAGGACGGAAATATTTCGCCACATTGCCAATGTTTGGCTTGTTCGGCTTGTATTCATCAAGGATAGCGAGAATCAAATTGTTCTTTGCCCCGATTCTGCTGTGAGAAAGAACAGTTTGGACAACCTTGAAGATATCATCTTTGTTCTCATCTCTGAGCTTCAGAATAACCTCCTCGTCGCGAGAAGTGCGTCCTGAGAACAACCTCTCTACGGACGCATATTGTTCGAGGAGACTCGAGAAGACCTCGAATTCATGAACCTTTGGGCCTTCGGCATATCGGTCTAGGACTTCGATCAAAGGTGTGAGGGCAGTTTTCAAGAGATCGACATCAGAAGGGTCGACATTCTCATCCAAAAATTTGGCCAGGGCCTTGCTAAGGTTCTTGGCAGGGAATTCACCCTTGCGGGACTTGGCGCGTTCCACGATTTGGGTGAAAGTTGCATCAAGCTTTTGCGGCATTCGTGCATGGAGGGCCGAAAATTGCGCATTCCATTCGCCATATGGTAATTCTGGGTCTCGGAGAACATCAATCAATTCTCTCAGGGTAGACGCCATGATGACTTGGTTATCGAAGCCATCGAGGATATTCTTCAAAATGCTGTGAAGAAGGACAAATCGTTGAGCGGGTTTTGTCCCTACCACTTGGGGTGGTCCAAGGTCAGGGAGATGGCCGAGGAATGGTTGAGCGGGGTTAACTCTGGATGGATCATCGAGAGAAAGTATACCGAGAATATCACCTGCTTCCAGGGTTGCTCCAGGTTGCTTGATAAGCTGTACAATACCATCTTCCTGGGCAAGAAGAGGCATATACATTTTCATTACTTCGACTTCAGCGAAAGGTTGGCCGGCTTTGATGTGTGATCCATTGTCGATGGTAAACTTGACCAGTTTACCTGGTGAGGGTGTTCGGAGTTGCGTTGGGTCGTTTTCTTGTTCAAGCAAGCAGGTCTTGCTGTCGACACTCAAGCGAGTGGCGCCAACCTCTTCCTTCCAGTAAATATTGTGACTTCGGCCGCTAAGAAGGACCAGGAGACCGCCGTCATTGAGAGCGCGAACACCAACAGAGCATTTTGAGCCATTAATGAACAAGTGGTAGCTGTCCAAACTTGAGCGGGTAGCTGTGAATTTGTATCGGTGGCCATCATAGATGAAATCAATAGGGAAGACAGTTTTCAGGATATCCTTGGCAGGAACTTGGCCCTTCTCCAAGCTTGTTCGGTACTCGGAGATGCATGCTTCGCTTGCAATGTGCGCCTTGCAGACAGCACCGCAAACGACTGCCAACATTGGGTCCGGTCTCTCCGCAGTCAATTTCTTAGAAATGAGCTCATCCAGCCAGCCAGTGGTGATGGTGTTATTCTCAAATGCGGGGGTCTCCAAAAGTTTAATCAAGTATTCGACTGTGGTTCTGAAATCACCACGAATGCTCAATTCCTTCAAAGCGACGACCATATGCTTCCGTGATGCTGATCGATTCTCACCATAGGCAAAAATGTGACCAAATTGACTGTCCGAGAAACTGTGGATACCACCAGCTGTACCAACAGAGAAATAACCCCATACGTTGGAACTACTCCTGAAGTTCAGCTCGTGCATCATACCGCTCGAAGGTTTGAACCCCTCTCCCGGATCTTCGGAGGTGATACGGCATGCAGTTGTGTGGCCTTTGGGAGCTGGTCGTCGTTGTGTAAGGGCAGTGCTCTCTTTGGAGAAGTCGAAGTCGATCTCGCTGGATGTATGAGGGTCTGCTCCATAAAGCAATCTAATGTCGCGAATTCTGTGCAATGGCAAACCCATAGCGATTTGAAGTTGGGCTGCAGGCAAATTGACACCACTGACCATCTCAGTTGTTGGATGCTCGACCTGCAATCTGGGGTTGAGTTCGAGGAAGTAGAATTTGTCGTCCGCGTACGAGTAGAGGTACTCAACAGTACCCGCCGAAACATATCCTACAAGACGTCCCAGACGAACCGCAGCCTTTTCCATTGCGCTGAATGTTATGGGTTTCGCAATTGTGACAGGAGCTTCCTCGATAATCTTTTGATGTCTTCGCTGAACGGAACAATCTCTGCCGAAAAGAGAAATGTTGTTTCCGTATTCATCTGCCAACAATTGAACCTCCAAATGTCGCGCATTTCCCGCAAGCTTCATGATGAAGATTGGTGATCCTGGAATTTCGCTGGCAGCTGCCTTATAAAGCGCCTCGAAGCCATTTTCGGAATCTGCCTTTCGGATACCCTTTCCACCACCACCTTCTGAAGCCTTGATCATGACGGGGAAACCAATCTGCTTTGCTTTCTCAAGACCCTCTTGCCATGACTGAACACATCCCTTCATGTAAACCTCATCCTGGACTGTGACAATTCCATCATCTGCAACTTCGACCTGGTCAACGCCAGTTCCTGACCAAGGTATACAAGGGACTTTTGCGTGTTGTGCGACAATCGTAGAGGAAATCTTGTCTCCTAAAGATCGCATAGCCGAACCCGGAGGACCAATAAACACAATCTTTTTCGGCGAGGCTGCTAAAGACTCTGGCAGTTTCGGGTTTTCTGAAGCGTGGCCCCTATCCTGAATTAGCTGAAAACTCTCCCGAAAACAAACCCGAGAGCAAGAAAAGTAGCCCTTACCATCCAGCCCAAACCGCGTGTACGCCCATCCGCTCTGCAACATCTACAATCAATTCCACATTGGCATAATTGTTGTTGTTCGTTCCTCCCGGGACCTCAACATATTGATCAGCCATTCGGATATAATCAGCATTTGCCTGCAAATCTTCGGGTGTAGCCATGACCGTGAATTGGATCGCTCGCTCGTCGCCGAAAGTCTCGTAGGCCCATTTTCGCACCGATCGAATCTCCTTGACTGCTGCAATACCGTTATTGGCAATCAGGACCTAATTTAGGCTGTTAGTGCAATGCCGCTGGAGCTCTCTGGCAGAGGAATACTCACATTTGTGATGACAGTGTGGCCATCGTGGTTAGCCACAAAGTCCTTGACAGGACCAGCTGCGGCATTCTCCAGCTTGTTACCACCGATGAAGTGGTCTGCGAGCTGGTGTTTGGCTGCGTAGGAGGTTGAGCCGTTCATGACGGGCACAGTGCCATTGGGGTGCGCCTTGACGCTGCTGCCATTGACTGCTGCCATTTTCTAGGGGTATCACTGCTCGTAGGGGACGAGCGGAGGAAACGGTGTCGCCAGTGAGGGAAGAAATCAATCTCCCAAAACTCAGCAGGAAGGAGGGTGTCTTTGTTGAAGAATTCGGGAAAAGGGAACCCCGGTCCGAGCAGCTACAGACGACGCTGAGAACTCCGTTCGTTATCTCGAGATTAGGCAAAGGTGCAGGCGAATTGAAGAAGTAGTACAATGGTATGGTGGAGGAGAGTTCGTAGCAGGGGAAAATGGGAATGGGATAATCTGGCAGGGGAGTACAGAGTATTATTATTTTTCCCGAGTCGAGTAAGGTAGTAGTAGTAGTCGCTGGGGCTGAAGAACCTTTTGGAAGCTCTCGTCCAGGACTCCGCTTCCTCAACACGATCCTCACCGATTTGGCACTATCGGCCACCGAATCCCCCTAACGTTGGGTGTCACTAGGCTGTGATAGGCTAGGAGCTGCAATATTTGGCGAGGATCCAAATCTCTTGGGGCGACAACAGAAATTTATGAACTTCCAGCATTTTGGATAGACTTAAAGCTGCATCATCTACGGCTATGAACGGCTATGGAACAATGCACGGCGGGTAATTTCGGATCAACCGCTTCAATATATGAGGGTTGCACATTATTCACATCCAAAATTGAGCGTTGAGGGCGGACTTTGAGACGTTTCGTTTCATCTGATTCAGGTCAGGGCATGCGAATTATGACGCTGGCCTGCACAATCCCAGCCCCAGCCTTCCCGTCTGTGGCGGATCCGCCCTTCCCCAACATTAACAGGACCGAGGGACCTGCAAGGTTGGCATGTCAACAAGAGTATCTACTAATGTACGGCTTCATGGAAATGAACTCTTAAAAATATTGAGTTCTTCTGAAACATATTCTTGCGGAAACAACTTTGCAGGCAGACAAATGGAGCGCTGCGGTCAATATCACTTCACTTCCGGGTTAGCAAAGTCTCCGTGGTCAGACGGGATTAATATCGTTCCAACGGGGCGGACTCGACATCGAAGGCACAGCTTCAGCCCTCTCCTGCTTTATCGACGAGTCCGGAGTATAAATTGCGGAGACCGGACTGTCAGCTTACAGGACGAAGGACTGCATCAAGTGGAATATTTTCCCTGGGAAAGACCAGCTGTTGCATTCTACTTGAAGAGATTATTCAAGAAACTTCATCAAAAATCAGGAAAATGTGATATCTTCGGAGTCCTGGTCGTTGATCACCCGGAATCTCGGTTTTCGTCGATCTTCCGGCCATACAAACTCGGATGCCCGAACCACCACCTCACATGAGTATATCATTTACCATAAAATCCCAAGGTATTTATAGTTGGTTCGGTGCGATATGCAACAAATCCTCTCATCCGCCATATTACCAACATAAAATCTGACTTTCCTTCTTAATCTTTGGGGTCCTCCTCCTTCGCGCGGGAGACTTGTCAACAAAAGCAATTCCAATCTCAGCCAGCCGCCTCAAAAATATCCTCCATCCTATTCGGGGCATCTTCGTAGCGGGCTTGCGATTTGCAACAAACGTGTTCAGTGGCGAACATTTAACAGTTGGCGGAACATGATTGATTCTGTTTCTCGCGAGTTATTAGTGAAGACTGATTGAGGCATTCGATTCGGAGTGACCTGGTGGAAGCGGAGCGGGAACGGAAAGAAAAAGCGCGAGAAGCCTTGATTCCGATTCTCAAGGCAAGCAATTCAAGATCAAGAAGACTATTCGTCCAGCAGTAAAAGCTCCCATATGAAGTCTAAGCAAAAATCAAACCTCCCGCAAAAAGCACCCCCGAACTCCCACCTATCCCCACCGCATTCCCCGCCTCCCAACTCCGACAAAAATAAGGCCTCCCAAATACGAAGTGCAACAAACATTCCCAATCCAGCCACCTGGCATAAGCGTGCAACAAGACGACCAATCGGGCTGTAATATACACCCCGAGTCGGGGGAGGCCTCATCGGAGGCCTCACTTTTGGGCATGCCCGGATGACAGCGAGCTGTCATGCTGACAGTCACGGCGGAGATGCAAGGTCAGCTAGCGTTGTCAGCGTGCAGCTGTGAGGATAAGAATGCAGCAGCTCTCTCTTGAGCACTTTGTATTCCTGTCCGTCGGATAGTTTGGCTCTTGTGGGAGCCCGTTTCATATCCATTGGTAGGAATTCCAGCCCATCCACTCGCGAGTGTGTTCTGTGTAGAAGAGATGCATTCCCTATTCGCAAAACCGCATATCACATGTCTCACAATTGCATCCTGCAAAGTTTATATGCTCAATCATCAAAAATATCTCTCATTCAAGCATCAACAGCCATCCTTATCTTACTATAACCCCATCCGTAAAATATCGCCATGCCCTACAGCCATGCAACCATTCAAACGCCATGCTTGAAACACTCAAACCCAACCCTAGCCAGTAGTCCCGTCGTAAAACATCATTCATGTACAAAGCCACAAAAAGAGCCATTCCACCTCATTAATAAATCGCATTAACAGAGCTCAATAAGTCTCTCCGACACCACTCAGCTTCCGCGGTCTCCCCGGAGGTTTCATCCCGCTCTCCGTCGGCAGCGTCCCGCTACTTGTGCGTCGAGTGATAGCTACGCCTCCGCTTTTCCTCCTAGGTAAAGCGGAAGACGGGGTAGGAATCCCGGTCCCTTCATTGTTTACTCCGATCGTGCTGCCACGCCTGCTCGGAGTACCAAAGTCCAACTCTCTGCTCTCGTCCAGATCAATATTGGAAACACTTTGGGAATGACCGTGTCCATGGGCAGCAGAGTAGCTGCCACCGATACTTGATCTTGGGCGCCGAGATTCGGATATTTGGGATTGTGAGTAGTGTCCTAAAGGTGTTCGGGTTCCTGACATCGAGGTGCGGCTCACGGGCCGCGAAAGTTCTGATCGGCTGAGAGGCCGGTCGGGACGCACGAAGCTGGTGGTGCTTGCGCGGCTGCTAGGTCTGCTGTCGGTATTTTCACGGTTTGGAAGTGGGCCGAAAGAAAGCCGGCTGATTCCTGAGGTGGAGAGTCTTGTAACATGTTTTTGGGAAGGAGTTTCATCGGCTGCTGCCGAAGAGGTGCTTGTTGTGCTCCCAATTGTCCTTTTTCTGCTCCTTATTGTGACGCTCGGTGGCATATAGGCATGCCCCAAAGCTGAGCCATTTCGCGGAGATGCTCGAGGAGGTGTGTTGACTGGCGCTGGAAGTTTCGATCTGGCAGACTGGACACGCTGTTCCAATTTTTGCATTTGTGCGGTGAGGGTTCGGATGTGTGTGAGCGATTGTGAATTTGGCATGCCGCGGGTAGCTGGCGCTTTTGCTCTGGCATTCTTAATGACAGATGGTGTAGCGTTTCTGGTGCGGGATGCGTTGGTTGGGGCTGCGGGGCCCCGAGAGGTTCGGAAGTTCCCAGAGGGAAGTCGGGTTGCAGCTGGTTTGGGTGTCGTGCTAGAATCTCCAGAGGGAAGCTTCAACTTGCTCTTCGGTGGATTCATTGGAGTTCTTGCAACTGGTTTGGCGGTTGTAGAGGATTCTGACATGGGGGGTGATGGAGGAGTTGGGGTTTCGGAGACAGTATCCGCAGTTGACACTGATTTGGTATCGGGAGGAGTGGTAATCATTGGAGATGAGGCTGTCGAAGTCGGTGAGCCTTCGTCGAAGGCGGGGGAGCTTGGAGCAGTGATGTCTGTGTCGAGGGCGGCGAGTTGACGCTTTCGGAGTTTGTCTTGCATAATCTCAGCTTCGATCTTGAGATCTCCAAGCTCGTCACGTAGTCTTTGAGTTTCGATTCGAAGACTCTCTCGCTCTTGCTCTCCGATCTTGATTTCCTCCTCCATCATAACTGCCCTTTCGATAGCAACATTGTACTTCGACTCTAGGTCCTCCAGCGATGAGGTTGTATTCCGGGCTTGCCTTTCGAAATCATCATTTGCTACCTCGATATCTCGTAGTTTATGCTGCAGGGTCCTGTTCTGGTCTCGAAGTGTGGTGATTTCCTTCTGCAAGGTGTTTTGAGCGGCACTTGCTTCCGTCTTGGATTGTTTATATTTAGTCTATAAAATGTTAGCTATAGATCGTCCCATCAGAGGCCACAGAACAGGTCGCAAAGAAAGAAATGTAGATTTCGCATACCTTCCATTCATCAACTTCGAACCCCAAGCTCTCTGCTTTCTCTTGCAGTACTCGTTCCCTTTTCTCGGCTGCCTCCACATCCTTCTCCAGCTCCGCCTCCAGCTCCTGACTCGAGGCCTGGAATTCTGCTAACTCATGTTCCAGCTGTTCATATTGCGCTTTGTAGTATGCGAGCGCATTCTCCGGCGTTGACAGATCGGTCGGTGGGGAGGATGGTGGTTCGGACATTTGAGATAATGTTGCTGTGATTCCTATGCGCGGGTTCGCATCTACCAAGGAGGCCTACTTGCGAAAATTGCTCTCAGGGGGCGGCGCTGCTCTCTAGATGTAGTGAGCGCGCTCAGATGATGATCCGCAGGTTCTGTGCTGCTGTAGCGGTGTAGTTGGTTGCATATAAGCAAGGTCCGCGCGCTTGTTGTACGGGTCTCTTGTTTGTTCGTGAAGCCGTTCGGGCGGTCGGTGAATGTCTGTATCGTGTCGTATCGTGATGCCGTGGATATTCGAATAGCTCTATAATAGCTGTACTATGTTTGTCAATGTTGTCGTCGATTCAGTGCCGGTGTCGTCGTTGCCGTCGCCAGTCGAGGAGGCGTTGTTGTCGTATTTGTCGTCGAGTGTTGATGGTTCTTCCCTCATCTCCTGAAGTCTGCGTTAAGATTAAGCAGACCCCTGCATGAATTATCGCTGAAGCAACGGCGGGGCACCACCACGTGAAAATGATAATGTACGAGTGACCAACTTCAAATAAATGACCTTTGCAATCGATATTTATTGTTACATCTGTGTTATTCGCTGTTTCATTCACGCCATTCATGCCTTGAATTTTCTAAATCAATGCGTTTACAAATATGCTGGCAAAATAGCCCATCACCTGGCTCAGCACTTTGTTGGAGGCGTCAGCTGCTTCACGGTTAAAGGAAATTGATGCCTCAATTACGGTGCGTACAAATGCATTTCGAATTTTAGATCTGATTTATATACGCTGTCCATAATATCTGGTTTCTACCTACTTGATGGAGAGAGGCTCGTCCCGCATTATTTTCCGAAGCTAGGAGCTCACTTCCGAGGCCCCTATCCGAAGTGTTTCTCAAGACTCATAAACTCTACTTCACGCCTCCTTCTCACGTCTTTTTATGTCCTCAGGATCATTCTCATAACTCCCCAAAACTATGCCGATTAAACCCTCAATTTCTGGGCCAGAAAACCGTTTCCTGGCGGCAGTGAACCAGGTGACGGCGGCTACAAACATGATCACCCCAACAGCCGCAGATGTGTAATTCATATTCTCACTATTGACCGGGTATACGGATGGGAAATTGAAAGTTATACAGGCGAATAGCAAATAGGTAAGACCGATAAAGTTGACGGTCACTGAAACCATAGGCTTATGGCCCATGTACCCGTGAGCTTTCTGTGGGAGCCGCTGAAGTACGAGATGGGTCGGACAAGCAGTGGCATTGCGTAAGAAAGGTAGAAACCTTCTGTCGCAATCGCAATAACGGTATTAAGTCCGGTGATCGTGCCGAAGTAGATGCTGTTGAAAGCCATCTAGATGATCGTTCCCAGAACAATAGCCACAACCGGGATTTGATGTTTTGCTTCTACCTTACTGATGAGTGAGGAGAAGGAGAGCCCATGATCTCGAGAGAATGCGTAAAGAGATCGGGCTCCTTCGGCCAACAGGGCATTGGCACATCCGAGATCGACAATCACGATCAGTGTAGCTAAAATACAAGACCCCAGATTACTACCCGTTGAGTCGTAGAAGATCTGGATCAATGGTACAAGTGTCGCTGTTTCTGCAACCTCAGTAATGTCTCCGATGCAGAAGCAGACCGCAATTAGGAAAATGAAGCCTGTCAGCGCGCCGATGTATACTGAGAGAACCATTGCTCGAGGGGCTTGCTTGCTTGAATCTTTTAGCTCCTCGCACATGTGTGCGGGAGCGTCATCTGGAAATACATTAGCAGATTGTACCTCTGAAACAATTTGTGGAGTTGAGGTCATGAGACGCGTGCGTGATTGATGTCTTAAGATGCCGTAGGACAGAGTTGGGGCAAAGTCTTAGGAACGTGAGACATTCAGAGAAAAGGGACGAATTAGTTACAACAACACATGCCAAATGCTGGCTGCAGGATTATGATAATTCCAGCCATTGAAGTGCTAAATCCAGTGAAGTTCTGGAAGTCTCTGAATACGAAAGACGCTGACTGCTTATGTGTATTGCAGGCCAATATAGTGACCACAATCGCAATGAAGGAAAGGATATTGAAGACCAGTGCCCCTTTCGAGATCTTATCAAGTAACCTTGAGCCCCACATGTTTATAAACGTGGCAAATAAGGTGATGCACCACAAGAACGGTGTGCCACCGCTGGATTTCGTAGCTTGAATTGAGAAGGTTCGCTTGTCCCAGGATGAAATTTGCGCCGATGAAGGAGTTCGTAGCACCCATAGCTAGGATGCCTTATCTCAGTCAGTAAGGCTCTTTTTTCAGACGACGTTTTTGGGATAACTTTACCAATGATCATGAACCAGCCGGTCGAGTACGAGAATTGTCTGCGTATGCTCTTTGGAGCCAATATGTAAACCCACGAGTATTGTCCGCCAGCGACAGGGTACTCCGAACACATCTAGGCCATCGAGTAGACCACGCAGAGAGAAGCACAACTTATTCCAATCCATCCCGATATCATAACAGGAGGACCTCCGGCGTTCACGCCCGTTACGAGTACACCTCCCAAAGCACTCCAACTGCGATGTGATATCAGTATGTGAACTTACCACGTTTTGCAATTCTAATCGTCCTGTCAGTGTACAAAAACACATGTACGATGTTACTATTGAAAACGAGAACCCTATCATGCCCAAAAGGCCAAACGAACGCTTCAGCCTGTGTTTCAATGGTCATGCAGCACGTAATCCATCATAGGAAATAAAATTCTCTTCAAAGATGCCGAACTGCCTCATCTCGCACGAACAAACAATAACAATGCTGAATTTTGAACCAAACGCAATCAAGTGGGAAATGATTTCCATGAGCAGAATTGGCACGCGTTGACATTGCAACATTGCACGAGTACCCGGTGATTGAGACCAAATAAAATGAGCTTACCAGGCTGATAGCCCATCTGCTCCAGCGTTGTATCCTCGACATCGCCAGGAACAGCCTTACCCTCAGAATCTGCCATGACGAAAAGGGGGAGGACGAGAGGTGCGAAAGCAGAAGACCATTGGTTTGTGACGGGGCAAAGGAAATATATACTTCCTATCATTCGATTCTGCCGGGCCCAGGGTGAGCTTCAAGAAACCGTGCCTTATCGGGATGATGAAGCATGGCCTGCAGATGCAAGAACCACAGCTGGTTCTTAGATAGACTAGCAAGAATGCCATGAAGATTTCTGAGATCGGCATAGCCGTTGCCATGCCAATCCTGACATCATGAGTAGCAATGCCGTCAGAATCACGGCTTGAGAGAAACTGTTCTCTTTCCATGCCTTTCATAAAGTACGATCCCCATTCTTACAAATTCAAATGTTGAACAATGACAGTTGAGGATGGATCGACGGAGGTTAGAAAGTGGGGAATGGTCATCCCGGGAATAGACAGGGGCCTAGCGCGGTGGTTTATCAGAGGCTTCCTGTTGCACAACCACTTCTTTAATCTTTGGTCATCGCTCTCCAGTCTCCATTACGTTGGAACAATTCATTTCTCTGTTCCCGCTATCTTCCGCCGCTGACCTTGAAAGCTTGATCCGTTGCCCGCGCTCGGCTTCCTCGAACACCACGGCCAACCGTCTGTGAAACCGGCTTGCGGCTGGCTGCTGTACGACGACGCGCTGGAGACCACGCATCTGTCGGCAAGAGATGCCTTGGTTGAAATACGAAAAGATGAAAGCAAAAGCAAAAACGACTTATCATGAGAAAGGAGATGACTGTTACTCTTGAATGAGAACTGAACGTTCAACGACGAGCACTAAATGGCAAATACAACGGTCTCGCAGGGGCTTGGTGGCAGCGAGACCACAGAAGTACTACGCTCATTTGCGGATGTCACTAGGAAGTCCAGTCTCATGATCAAGCTCTTTCATTTCAAATGAGAGGGAGTAAAAACCAAAACAGCTTCAATTCATAGCCGGCAAAATTATGATCGGGAGCAAAGATGCAAAGAGGTGCAGCATCTTCCCCGGATTGATGCACCTTTCGATGCAGGGTCAATCCCTTTCACCGAGCCTCTGTGTTGCACCAGATCCTGCACATTTAGATTTTCTCATCTGTGAACCTGGCAGAGTCGAGCTAGATCACGGGAAGCTGCACACCGTGCCATGCTATGATCTGCAACACATGTGGAATCTCTTTAGCTTGTGAAACGTCGAGCTGCATTCTCGTGGCAGAGCTGGATACCAGCCACTTATGTGCCTTTCCAGAAAGTATAGCTTCCCCGGCGTACGACGCCGGGTTTTTACTACAGCCTTTTGCAAGATCTTGCTTGAGATCAATTGACTTGCTCTCCTAGAGATGTTACACAGAACTTGTGTTTCCTGACTCTGGGGCCTGACATACTCGTCAGGTTGTGGAATAGACCTAGCCGCAGTTGTCCGGTGTCCGAGAAAGCGTTCAGAAAGGTCCTACCAGAAGCAAACATTAGAGTGCTCTTCATAAATAAGACCTGGGCTGCTCCAGTACTGATTTTTCTCGGAAATTTCCTCACTTCTGTTCGTATTTCTCTGCTCCTACTTTTCCCAATATCAAAAGCTTCAAAAACTCGTAACTCGCTGTCCAAGATGGTATGCCCATGTCCATCCCACTTCTCCGGCGATCACGATGATGGCACTAAAACGAAGCTTGATCACTGTCACCGAATGAGCAATGATGATTCCCTCCATAAAGCGGAGTCATTGATAGCACCTTCGGTTCGCCAGAATCTATTCACTTGCTTCGCTTTTCTTCGGCCACGCAAGTCAGAAAAGTACACAGAACAGATCAGACGTCAAAATCTTGAACGAAGAACTCCCACCCCGTCAATCATTCCGGCTCTCTCATTTGCGAGGATGGCGTGTCAAGTTGATGCTACTCCGTATGCTTGGCCGATCAGCGGCGGTATGAACCCGAAGACTACTGCTCTGGTCATTATTGACATGCAAAAAGATTGTGAGTACCACTTACATGTTTCTGTTATCTTCCAATTAAAACCACAATTTATTGCTCATGATGGACAAGGAAGATCACCTGTGTCAAGACGCATCACTTGCTTTCTTTCCTTCACGCCTACCAATATGTCCAATATCAGCCGCCTATAAAATTTACTCTCGTCCTGGACTTCATGTAAATTGAATTTTGCCCCAGCTGCTCTTGCTTTTCCTCGAATTCTTCTTCTAATCAAACATCCTGGATCTTTCAATTCAATAAAAACATTCACTCACTAACTTTCCCCAGTCTGCTCCCCCGACGGCTACCTAGTCCACCAAGGCTACGACATCGCTCCCGTCCGCTCCATAATCCCCCAAATCAGCGCTCTCCTCAGCGTCTTCCGCGCCCTCGGCTTCCCCATCTACCACACGCGCGAAGGTCACCGACCCGACCTCTCCACACTCTCCGCCCGCGAATTAGCTCGCTCGAAGAACAACCCCTCAGGCCTTGGAATCGGCGACAAAGGACCCCTGGGCCGTCTCCTCGTTCGCGGAGAAGTAGGCCACGACATCATTCCTGAGCTCTACCCTCTCAGTGGCGAACAAGTCATCGACAAGCCGGGCCGGAGCGCGTTCCAGCATACGGATTTCAAGTTGATGCTTGACATTAAGGGCATCAAGAATTTGGTTATTTGTGGGGTAACGACGGATGTTTGTGTGCATAGTACGATGCGTGATGCTAATGACAATAATTTTGATTGTTTGTTAGTAGAGGATGCATCTGCTGCGAGCGAGGATCATTTGCATGCCCATGCGGTTGAGTCTGTGAAGGCTGAGGGTGGAATCTTTGGTGCTGTATCTACAGCAGGTAACGTTCTCGCGGCGTTGGGCGTCAAGCAGACTGGTGCTTTGAAGAAGTGCAGCTTGAATGGTGAAGTTAAGAATGGAGAGGCATTTTGATTGATCTGTGAAAGAAGCTGGGGAGTGGCTTGTTGCTGGAGTTGAGGAGTGATGGGATGATATCCGCGTTTGCTTTCATCAGTGGCTTTGGTCTAGAAACAAAATGCAATAATACGTATACAAATTCTTGCTTCTTCTGTAACGAATCGGCTGGATGCAGGAGACACACTTTCGTGATCCTTGAAAGTCTCCTCGAGCCAGTGCTGACGGAAAAGACCCATGTACTCGCCGATCCAGCCCTAAGTTTTGACCCATTTCCTGGTGCCAGAAAAGGTCACCGCAACACAGTAGCTGACAATCATCTCGCTCTCACAGTGTGGTGGTGCGTAGGCTCTTTCCTTAGACTTGTCTCATGTTGGGCCCAGACATGTACAAGCAAGGATGTCATACCGCACAATTTTCTTGGGCGCGTATACACCCCTGTTCCAAATTATGGATCCTCGTCTGATCTCACGATCCGAAATGTGGTCTGTCGATCAAACAGATCTGATCATTTTCTGCATTGCATTGTCCTCGGTTCTGCTTCCGGCAAGGGACTTCGGCTCCGGCACACCCCAACCTTGCGGGATTAGCGAGGGGTGGCACAGAGCCTCTGTCTTATGACAATTGTCGATTCTGGGGTATAGCGGATAGACTATCATAGCATAGAGGAAATGGTGATCTTTTATGCTTTGCGTCGTATCACTTGGTGTTAGTTGGTGATCGTTCGTCTGATGTAGAGTGTTAGGCGGATAGAATCGAGACAGCCCAGAGTAAAGTTGCGACATTAGGATTCTGTAAAGGGAAAAATTGTTGAAAAGTATATACGGTAATCTAATTGGTAGAATGATATAGAAAATATTGCCAGTCTCATGGCCTGTCCACTTCATACCAACTCTCACCCATTAGAAGTAACAATTACTATCTTCTCTTGTCCATTGCCTTCTTCGAGGACAGTCACCGAGACCTGATGGCCTCACAACAACCCTCGCTCTTGCCACCAAGCTCGCTCCTGGCGTCACCGCTCCAGAGTATCCCTACTAGGCCGTCTACTTTCACTGCTCTCGTCATCTTCCTCACCAGGATCAGGAAACACTCCTGAGCTTGCTCTCGTAGAATGCATCATGCCTTGTCGGGCCGGCGTATTGCCTCCAGTGCCACCACTTGGACCAGCGAATCGCGAAAGCTCACTGCCGATAGTGCTCACGCTTGCTCTTTGACTCCGTCCCTCATTATTGCGTTCTACGACTGGAAGTCCCAGTCGTACAGCGTGTACCCGTTGTCGTCGACCCCGCTCTGCCTCCGCTTCTTCTTGCAGCGCTTCATGATACATTGGCATTCTGCCTGCGCCTTGTTGAAGTACGGGGTCTACCGGACTAGGGCTTGAATCTCGTTCCTGACCGTGCATAGATGGCGTGTTGGGCATGATGTTAATAGCCGGCGCTGGCAAACCGCGAAGAGAAGGAATACGCGGTGGGCGTGAGGGAGGTTTGAGATCCGGAGCTGAAGAAGAGCGTTTTGCCATCGTTGGACGGCGTCCAGAAACCGGGTGAGATTTTAAGGCTGCGGCTCCGACGCCGTAACCCCGGCCACTTGGACCAGTGGAGAGTGCGGTTACAGGCCGAGGTTCTTGCGTTATGAATGGCCCAGTTACGCCCGAGCGAACGGAGGGAACTGGAACCGGTTGGTTGGGAACGGCCATTGATGTGAAAGGTGGGGATTCGCCGTCGTCGTGTCTGCGTCTTCGACGTCTTCGCCAAAGGAAAAAGAAAGCTGCTAGGGCGAGGATAAGGATTATTGTAAACCCCCCGAGGGCTGCACTAATTGCAGTATTGTTTCTGGTAAGATCCGCGTTGCTCTTGAGAAGTGAGGTTTGGGCGGCTAAAGCCGAGGATACCGTTGAATCGGGTGGTAGGATGATTGGTGTGATTGAGAGGCTAGAGGTAGTAAAAGTGGAAACGAAGTTGGAAGAAATTGTTGATGTGGACATAGTAGTCAGGCTTAAAATTGTGACCAACGTTGTCACTGTTGAGGTATTTATAGTGACAGGTGAAGGTGGCGGCAGGCATGTGAAGTTGAAAAGATCCGTACAGTTCGGATTGAAGGGTAGTGGTGGTGGATGAGGGCGTTGGAATCCATTTTCCTGCCCTCCATCATCCTGCCGCCGAGTAAATGACATCCAACTTCGATTCCAAGTGCAACCTTTCCACAATGATTAAATAAGTTCTGTGAGCTTCCAGCCTGTAGAAACTCGCTCAAGGTCGTAGATGTCATGTGTAGATGTTAAACGTGTGTATTAAACGAATGTGTCCCGCACCAAAAGAATGTAGAATATGCTAGGGGAAGAAATTAAAAGAATGTTTTCAGAGCATCGAAATGAATGTGGTTTCCCTCGTGGGTTTGTTGCCTCCAAACATGTGGATTCAAGTATGCCTCAAAAACAACGAACAATGTTCATGAATGCTGAATTCGAAGACACGGCATACCGGGAAGGTATGAGGCAAAAGAGAAAGAGAACCACTCGGGATGCAGTGGGATAAAAGGATGAAATAGCAACTAGCTAGATACCCCGGAAAATAAAAAACTTTTGCATGGAAGGTAATGTCGACCTGACGTCTAGACGGAGCCGCCGCTCAGCAAGGATCCCTGCTTGGCCTCACAATATTTCCTCCTATTATCACGTTGCCGAGGATCTTAGATCGGCGTATTGAGACCGCGGGCATAGGGCTCGATTCGGTTCTCAGCATGAAAATGGATCTTCCTTTCGAACGTTGAGGAACCATCGCTCACACCTTTGGGTGTGCACGTGATGTAGTTCTCCAGAATGGGGAGATCTGCCACAGGGTTTGGGGATCCTTGAGACGGGCCGCACGGTTACTGCAATCTGGAGGAGACGCCCAGTGCCGGAGAATTTGGACAGATGGTTGTGATGATGCTCGGAGACTGCATGGCAAGGAGCGTTCTTCGAAATTGACAGTTCCCACTCTGAGCGCTTGCTGTCGATCAAGCATGTGTCAAGGAGGACGTAGGTCATGCAACTGCTGTCAGCGGTTCCGAGGTCCACTCATAAGAGCGGAATGGAGAAAGATTGAAATTCTTAACCCTCCACAATATTCTGTCGGCTCGCGAACTGTGGAGATCCGGTTCGAGACGGAAAGTTGAGTTGTTGGGAAGGAGAAGTCGACGACGAGAAGGGGCACCAGAAGCAAGGACCTCGCTAGCAGTTTAGCGTCATTTCTTCTTTCTTTGTATTTGCGATAGTTTAAGAGAAATTTTAATGCTTAAAATTGTCTTATTGTTCCTGATCTGAATTGCAATTTCGATGTGAAGAAAAGCATGCTATAATAGTAGCTGATCTGATAAGAGATACAGAAGATGCTTGTGGAGTCCTCGTACAGATGCTCCATTCAAGCTTGGACCACCCACATCAAAACTCGAGCGCTGCCCAAGATTACGGACGCGCCGCGTCTCAATCCCCAAATTTCATCTGTCCTCTCTACATGACAAATCCCCCAAAAGCAAAATAAACCTGATGAGGAACTACCACAAACACCTCGTTTTCATTTAAAGAGCTCGTACAAGCGATTGCCGCTACAAGTTCTTTTGTTGCGCGGCCTCATCAACGCGATTATTACTTTGATACCCTGGGACTGGGCTCCCAACTTGAGACACTTCGTGTACAGGATATGAACGAATTTGATCTCGAGTGAGGTTTCTTTGAGCTTTCCCGGAGGAACATGTAGCATCCGCCCAAGCTCCTCTGACCTCATAAGAAAGACGCAGTCTGAAGAGCCCAATGCCACCCAATTTGCCGAACGTGGAGCTTTCGACAAGCTTCTCTCAGTGCAACCTTACAGCAACTCTAACGAGCCTAGGATCAAAAGTCCGTGTTTTTAGGGCCTTAAGCGAGCCGCACACCTTGCTTTTTTTGAATAACTTCAAAATGCCTCCTGCAACCCCTCTACTGCAATTTGACCACCTTCTAGGGGAGGAAATCCCTATCAAACACAAAGAAATAATACGCCAATTTTATAGTTTTACTAAAATACCAATTAAAATTTTTATAAATTAATACAAATTTGGTAAATCTATAATTACCAAAATCTTAATATATAAAATTCTAGAACGTTCCTGGATCTCATGCACCAGCCGACCCTCCTTTTTTACAAATAAATAAATAGATAAAATTATTGAATATACTACTATATCATAGGAATATAGGGTTTTTGACTATTATCTTCTATATATCGAATTACAATTAAAATATTTTGTTTTTATCCTTGAAAAAAAATTCAAATAGCAGGGTTATTTCAAATATATAATTTACCAAAAGTTTTATTTTATTACAATATAAGTTTTGGTACGTTTTCTTTGGATTATTATATATATATTCTAAACAATAGAATAGTTGAAAATGCTCTGGAGTAATAAAATTATTTTCCTAATTAGAGGTAGGATTATGAAGCAAAAAATTACTAAAAAAATAAAAAAAAGGTAGTATTTAATCTATATCTAATATCAATTTTACAAAAGAGGTATAATACCAATCAACGTATGGGGGGCTATTGGATATAGTTATAAGAATCCTTTTATATTTATATATAGGATTGGCAAGAAGGGAGCCCTTATATAAAAGGATTATCTAACCCAGGTTTTAGAAATATATATTTAGCTAATCCTAGAAGTTTTTGCAATTATTATATATATTTTAAAATTTGTTATAAAGCCTTTTTTTATGAAGGATAGGAATATTATATATAGGCACAAAAATATTTCTAATTATTGTACCAAATGGAGGACTATATATAGGATTATCCTTATATTTCATCCTTCTACCTCTCCTGATATGAACCTTATTGAGAAATATTGGAGGAGAATGAAGCAACAATTGCACAGGCGGTGTAGACAATTTATTATTGAGGCTAAAATGGAGCAAATAGTCCGGGAAGAATGGACTAGAATATCCCAAGATTAGATCAATAATTTGATTTTAAAACAAGAAAATTGGATCAATTGTTTTATATAATGCTACAGATGATCTATTCCTAATTAAAATATATATTATGGCCATAATTTAATAATACGCGTACTGAAGGCTCTAAAAACATGGACTTTTGATCCTAAGCTCGTAAGCACTCCTGTGCTGTAAGCGCGGCCACAAGTTGAGCCGCGCCCTTTTCAAGAATTTTGGCTCAACCTTTTCTACACTTTGACTTCTAGACGCTGTAGTTCAGCCGCCGCATTTGACTTCTTAATTTCTAGATTAAAATATAACGCCAAATGGAAAATCAACAAATTGGAAATGCAGAAACTGCTTCAGAAGGTCATGCTGATCTCATCCGCAAGGCAGGCATGCACACCCTTCCGAATACTATAGCCCCCACTAATAGCAAGCAAGGGCCCTTTGAAATCATGACGCATTTATTTCATGACCTTGGGATTCAGTCAAACGTTCTGGTGTCGGCTCAGTATTCACACGGGAGCTCCCAGAGCTTGACGCAGGCAAAAGTGGCTGCGGCTCTTGCCTCCGTCGTCCGTGAGCACCCAGCCCTCTCCATAATTGGGATCGTGCGACCTTCAGAGAAGAAAAAGGGTAATCATAGACTTTGGGAAGCACGCCTTCCCTCTATCGCCTTTGACGATTGTGTTGAGTTTGTTCAGACTGCAGAGTCACTCGGGAAGATCTACGAGAACGCTCATAATCAATGGTTCGACACACACGATATGACCAAGCCGTGGTGGAAACTTATTATTGTCAATGGGGAGCATGTCGTTTTCGTCTATCATCACTCAATTGCAGACGGGCTGTCCGGTTACGCGTTTCACAGGAGTCTGCTTGCTGCTCTCAATGAACAAGAGAATGCTGCATCTTCGACGGATACCCTCGTCGGAGACCCCTCAAAAGCCCTTCCGCCCTATCCGTTAGATCAGATCGATGACAAGCTCTCGTGGTTTCACGTCATTTACCATCTCATCTTGTGGCTCATGATTCGGTTCTTCATCAATCAGAAGCATTTCCTCTTTTCCGATGCCGTCTTCCCGAAAACATATCCAACTGCAATCAAGCCGTTCCCCGTTGAGGAGAGAACTATTACGAAGGTTCAAACGCTAAGGATCAGGAAGGAAGACATGAAAAAATGTCTCAGTGCTTGCCGTCAGCATAATACTTCCTTTACAGCGTTACTTCACACCCTGATTCAAGTCACATTGGCTACGGATGCCTATCCCAACGCCAAGATCGGGTTCTCGAGACTAGCCATTAATATCAGACCCCTTTTAAGAACCGATCCTGGCCGAGATGTCTTTACGAATGCAGCTAGTCAGTACGCTAGGAAACAATTCCTCGGGAAGTATCGTGCTGCTGGGAGAACAACCTCTGCAGAAACCCGGCGCACCGAAGTCGAGGTTGATAAATCTCTTACTTGGAAATTAGCCGCCAAGTACAAAAGGGAGATGAATAGGTCCTTGAGTTCGAGAAAGCCACTGCAAGATTTTCTAACTGGCAAACTTTTCGGGGAAGACAACGAAGCAGTCGGAATGTTCACTGGCTTGGGACTTTATCAAAATAATGGATTTTTGATATCAAACCTTGGCGTATTCGAGCCAAAGGAGGGAATGGTTGATGGCGGTTGGAGTGTTACAGATGTAGGCTTTTCTGCCGGTGAGATACGTGCTGCTCTAGCTGACGCTGGAATCATTTTCAACATCTCCAGCGTCAAAGGCGGCGACTGCCTAGTCGTTGCAACACATGAAAAAGGTGTGATCAACGACGAGATGGTGGAAAATGTCCTGGAGGCCATTATGAAGCGGCTCAAACTTTTACTTTGACGAGATGCTGAGCATCCAGAACCTTCTCAGCTGAATGGCTGAAATAATCGACTGCTCATTGGTGATTGAAACCCCAGTCTGCCTTGCAGATATACCCGATTGGTTAGGCTCGCCAAAATCTGCCCTCCGCCTTCTGCAGCCCTCGAGATTTCTGCAGGCGAGTGCTCGCGCCCTCGACTTCCAAAAATCTGCCCTCGTGGCGACGGTCGCGAGAGGATGAAAATCGGCTTGATGTCCAGACTGCGACATTTATAAGGTAACGGCCGTTTGCATCATAGCTCACAAGCTCATTGTTTCTCGCCGAGGGAGTCATTGCCGTTCATATCATAGCCTTGCGAAAGAACTTGGTAAACAAGCGGGCCTTGCGATGGCCGAAAGCGATCTCGATCACCTGATGGCCACCTTCCATGTAGAGGCTCTCTCGCCCACTCAAATCCCAGTGGACTCAAATCAATTTGGTGATGTGTACCCGATAGCAGACACGCAAAATCCTTCCAGCCTGCGTCACAACCTTGAACAAATTCCTAGAGTGACGTTAGATGATGTGATGCCTGTGGATGTGAACGACTTTATGCAACTCGGCGTTCCTGAGGGATCTCCTCAGTTCCATAATTCATACAGTAATTACTCAAAATATTTCCTCGGGCCTTCTCTTACCTATGCTAAAAATTTCAGGTAACAACAATCCAATCGAGTACTCTATTACTTCAGCATTAGCAAGTGGCCTCTCCCAGGCGAATCTTCGTGACCAAGGCTTGACTGTCCCATCAAATTCTTGGGGCCATCAAGCCAATGCAGAGTCTCCCACTCCCCAATATCAAACAGCTGGTGCTCAGATCCCTTTAGCTTCTTTTGGTATGGAGGGAGCAAGTGATCGTTTGCCATATCCGCCCTTGAACCGCCACTTGACTATGCAAGACCTAATGTTAAGTATGACATTCGACACAAGCAATGTTCAAAGCCCTTCAATGCTTTCCACCCCAAAAGCGTCTCAGAGCTCCGACTATTCTCGCCGAGGACGGCATCAAAAGCCTCGAAGCGCTCGAAATGGTATCAAGAAGAAATCGAGCAAAGTCCACCCACGCATATGCTTAGCTCAGTTTGAAAACGCTCTGCAAGAGCATTCAAAATCCTCACCTTACTACAAACAAGTACTCCTACAGGTCGCGACCTTATTACGTCCTGTCAAGAAGTTGATCGATAATGAAATCTTTTACGGGGACTCGTCCCATCCTCAGACAGAGAGTATGTCTCTCGCGACAAACTCCTTGTCTCAAGAATCCCTTTCTGTCTCTGAGGTTACGGATTCAGGTTATCGGACTGAAGCCACATCCATATCATCCACACCACGGCCGCAAAAGTACGATAACTTAGAACCCACATCACAGAACGGCAAACCACCCAGAAATGAGGCTGAAGATACCACTCGCTACCCTTGCAGTGTCACTGGGTGCGGTGCAGTATACATGAACCGCTCTGATTGGAAACGGCACGAAGAAATTCATTGGCCTCTTCGTCGTTTCATGTGTCTCGACTGCATTTCCCCTCTGGCTGACTCGAACGGCCATTGGATCTGTCGCTTTTGTCAAGCCAGCATGATACCATTCAGCAACAACCCCGGCGAACATTATCTTCAATGCATGTCAGCACAAGAAACTGCGACAACTTTCACGAGAAAGTACGGCCTTAATAACCATCTTCGGAATCAGCATGGCATGGAAGCCAAGGCTGCAAGTAGAACATATAGCTACGAGGCATTATCAGAAAGGAGATTATCGACCACAAGGATTTTATCCGAAACCCAAAGATGACGACAGCGATGACGAAGATGATTCCGATGACAATAGTCGGCCAACGCACAAGAAGGCCGCTCCTTATTGGGGCACTTTCGGTCCCACGTCTCAAAGTCAACCCCATAATCAGCAACCCAGTACCGGTGCTGTGAGTAGCTCATGGTCTCATTATACTCTCGGCACAGATGCACCTGCAAACTCTCTTTTCCGTTCGCCCTTCTTTCAGGAACGATTCCAAGAAGATGGCGAACTTGGAGCACAGGTACCTCGAAAGATGAGTGTACCACTGGAAAGATATCTCAATGATGATGAAGATACTACTGCTGGTCTTCTGAGTGCGCAGACTTTTTGCAACGCCATTGACGTCAGTGACGGTCCACAAGATCCGCCAGCGCATTCAACCGTCCGTGAAATCGAGTCTTGTTCCCATGCGGAGGGCGGGATTTCGCGAAGTGAGCGTACCAAATCCAATCTCCATCAAATTTCCCCGCAAAAAGCCCAGCAGTTGTTGCTACTGGAGTTCGAGAAGAGAGAGCCATTATCGAAGCAAGAAATGCGATTTTCGATGGGGTTGGTCCAAGCCATGGGCTTCTTGCCCCTTGTTATCAATGCAGTAGCCCAAAGACTTAAAACAACCAAAGAGCCATTATCCAACTTCGCCAAAACTTACTCCGGCACATTGAGAGATACCTGCTTGAAGGAAACAATGATCAATTGGCAAGAATTCACTGACTCTGTCCAAGGACTAATTCTTATGCGGATTATTTCTTCCTTTGTTGGAAATGTTCCTCTGGGTAAAGTTCACTGTGGCCCTTCAATTATTCCTGCTAATATATAATACCAGATTCGCAAGCCCCTAAGGCTTATGAGATGGCAATAGATATAGGTCTACATCATGCTATCTGGAAGAACAATGATAGTTTCGAAGCTAAACGCCTTATTCGTCTTATCACCGGAATTCACCAAGATACTTTGCAATTCCTTGAGCTTGCAAGCCGAGGGTTCCAGCTAGAACGTAATTTGCGAGCAGAAGTCATGCTTATGAGCCCAGGTGGATCGTCAAATATTCTTTCGAGGAATGGTTCACCCTGGAACCATTCACATGCATTCTTCTCCGAGCTTGATGTATCGAGTCGACGCCTTAAAGCCGTAAACACAGACAAACGCCGGTACCTGTGCCGATACTGCAGGCGTCACTGCGGTAGTTATGGATTCAAGCGTCGAGATCACCTCATACAACACGTCCAGAATTACCATCGTCATGATATGGATGCATTTCTATCTGGGAATATTACTTTCATCGGCGCTGCTTGCCATGCTGTAGGTGCTGGCGATCTAAACGAATTGTGGAAGCTCCTCACCGAAGGACCGTCTGAACAGGGAGTCCTTGACAAGCGGTTTATATTCAAGACCGGACTTCGTGAAGTAGAATCGAGGAGAACAAGCAGCTCCGGTTCACAATTATACAATGGCTACCGGCAAGATTCTGACGATCTGCATGCCAGTTTTAAACCATCGGCGGATACCCGGCACAGTCCATGCACCCAAGCACCAATTTCTCGAAACACATCTACCTCTAATCTGAGTCAGTCGATTGAAGACCAGCGTGGACCTCTCGTTTCAGCTTGTGGTGCCCGTCATGATCGTCAATTGGATGACATGGAAAATTTTCGCCCAAATGGAAGTCTTTATTCCGCTAAACCGCTTAAAACTAAGGGGCAACTGCAAGCTAATCTTGATCCCGATGGTTTAAGACCTGTTGTGCCGAAATTTAGCGGCGACAACACCTCAGTCTCATATATTACTTCATTAGTCGAGAATAGTCAACTAGGCTCAGAAGATGAGACTGAGGGCAGCAGTCGGCCCAGCAGCGAAGTACAGCGACTTTCCTCGTTGACAATGGTTTCCGAACCAACAGGGATGCATTCAATTTTATGCCGATGGCCAACTGACGCTCTGCAAGAGCTGCCGCATGTAATCACTCCTGATAAATTCGAGCCAAACTCTGGACAGGTACCTGAAACTACACATAAGGCTTTTGAGGATGGTTCTAAGCTTGTGTACGACCAACGACTCGACAAATATGGTCGCGCGATAGTGTCTCTGGAACCAGTAGGTGCAGCTTCTTCGGTCTTGCGGTTGGAAAACGAGCACCAAGATTTCGAACGTACTAGCTATACCCGAGGCCCCTTCGAATCTAAAGAACCCGGCTCTGAAAGTGCTACTCATCCCAGATACCCAATTCCGATACCCCAATTTAAGTTTGAAAGAGCTACAGTGCCCCCGACAAATGGCTCGCTCTCAAACGACTTATTTTCTTACCACTACGGAAGTGCAGAAGGGCCAGTTCCTTCCGCGCCCGTCTTGGATGGCCCCAGAGTTCTTTGGGGTGAAGGTCAATGGGCCATACGGGACTTCTATAACCTAGAGGTTCCCGTAAAGGATTCCAAAATAAAAGAAGCTTACCTAGTACTCGATAAAGTGTATAAGACGACTGAAAAGACTCCTAGGGTAGTTCATATTGATGAAAACGGGTACGTTTCTTACCTCTCTTATGTTATATCTTCAAACAAGGACTGACTCTGAATGCTTCCTCAGAAGCCCTTCTAAACGTCGCTATCCCTGCATGTACCCTGGGGAATCAAGGTTGAAAGCTGGGGTGCGACCTGGTCTTGGTTTTTACCGTCTTGCCGATGGCCTTCGCCATGACGCGCATGCACATGCCACCCGACGGGATGAAATATCTTGTGACTACGAAGACTGCACACGCTCACAAGGTCCTTTGACTTCGTCTGAGTTGAATCGTTGGATAAGGGAAGTCAAGGAATCCGTTTCAACGGATTTCAGTCTCCCACAGCTTGATCCCGATCTACTCATCAACAATTCCAACGGATTAAATGAGCCCTATCGAGATCACACAAAAACTTCTCATTCGACAGGCTCGCTCGACGCTGATGAGGACAATCAACTTGCCGTTACTTGGAAACCTGCCGAAAAGAGCGGTACTGGCTTGAGACATCGACGAGGACCATGGTCACAGGCGGAAGACTCATATTTAGTCCAACTTGTTAACACCCATGGAGCCTTGAACTGGGTAAGGATTGCACAACTTATCGGCTCGCGCTCTCCAAAGCAGTGCCGTGAGCGTTATCATCAAACCTTAAAACCAGGACTTAATCATGAGCCTATAAGTGCCGAAGAAGGGCTCAAAATCGAGCGCCTCGTTGCCGAAATGGGGAAACGCTGGTCTGAGATTGCGAGAAGACTTTCTGGCCGGAGCGATAATGCCATTAAAAACTGGTGGAATGGCAGCATGAATCGGCGACGACGTGTAGCTGTCCACAGGAGGACATTTACCGCATTACCTCAATTTTCCGACGTGCAGTCTCAAAGCCTATCCTGTTCTCGATATCCGGCGGATTCAACTCTGTTTGAAGTGGTTTCTGACAGCAACGGCAAACGTGGCGAAACGTTTCAGGAGCCTCTACCGTTAGCCATGCCAGATCCAACATTGTACCCCACTAATCACTCCGTCGCGGTAAGGCAGCTTTTGCATCAGTCGCCACATTTCAACACTCAGAATACTGTCGAATCGGATGCTTCGCGAGCAACTGCAACACTTGAGAGTCATGACGAAGCCTATAGAACTCCAAGATCTGTATACGACCAACAGTCCGACAAGTTTAGCCGCGCAATTGATTGCAATTTGGCCTACACTGAAAACGGAATGCAGCTCGAGTATGGTGACACAGATCAGTTCACTTGTCCCTATTGCTATAAGACTATTTCGCCCTCCCGACCTTATAGCAAGACGATTTCGGGCTCTCCTTGTTATTGTACAGAGTCTGCGGCTTGCAGCAATGGTGCAATAACAAAACCTCTAGAGCCGTTTGATCCTCAGTTCTATGCATCATCCGTGGCTAAAATCTCTTACCCCAAAGGTGTAGAGAATCCGCCACCGACAATCGAGCTCTCGAGCGACTTCCTACCTCTCAGCCCCGATGCAGGTCTCAACGAAGGTCGTCATCGTCGCTCAACCGCAGGCATAGGGGAACATATATCCTACCAGATGAGACGTTTTTTGGTTGAGCAAGATTACGATCAAGCTTCACATGAACGCTTTTCAAGCCCGCTTGCCTGTAGATTTCTCTCACAGGACGCGCATATTTTACCGCAAATGTCCAAGGGAAAACCTATACGGGAGCCAAGGAGGAATAGCAAGAAGTCGAAGAATTGGAGGTTCATGGAGTCTTCCTCGGATGCACTGGTCTCAATAGGCTCGTGGTTCGATGATGCCGGACTTGGAGCCACTACTAGAGCAGAGGACAGGAATGCCCATGGCCTTGTCAACGATCCACCAGATGGGCCTCTACCAGACCCAAATACTAGCGATCGCAAATCGCAATCTCGTACTTGCAAGAACGAACTGTCATGCCACAATAACACTGGGCCCAGCACTCCTGTAGTGAGTGCTTCGTCTGGATTGATGCCTAGTGCGGCTTTTGCGTCGACGCAAGACTGTTGTCAGCAGCAGCTCACGTTCAATACCGCTTACAACCAGCCCAATCATGATGAGTGTGCTGTATTTCGAGCGGGTGGGAACCTCTGTGCTTAGCTGACCGACTAGAGTCGAATTTTCGCGTTAACCAGGAAATCCTGTTTTTCATATTCTAATTCTGGGTTCAAAAATGGCGTTAGGGATTTGAAGGACTTATTGTTGGATTTTGGATATGGATTTAGAGGCAATGGTATTGCGGAAACGGACTTGATTTAATGATTTATGTTGTATTCTCCCATGATTTATCTGTTTGCTTGCTATCTACACATACAATGAATAATTACCGACGTCCCAACTCCAAACATGCCGACCTCATCCATAACAATCATGTGCTCATTCTCATGCAATCCAGTAATATGTCCCTTTTGATCCATACACAACCTAGTTCCCATCGTCACTCAAGCTATCCCTCCTTCCTCGTCTGTAGCCACCGCTTCTCTTCTTCCTCCTCTCATCCGCGTACTCACTACCCGCAGTGCTGCTCAGACCTGGAATTGGGTGGTGGTAGCTTTTCGTGCCAATATCGCTGCTAAGGTTGCTGCCCACCTCGCTTCTCTCGTAGATGTAAGAGCCAGGCGCTTTCTTGGTGGGACTGCGACTAGCACGTCTCGCCTCTCGCGCTTCTCTTCTAGCTTGGCGCTCCTCTTCGTGAGATGCAACGGTGCTGTCATCGCCAACGTTGAAGGAGAAGTCCCGACGTTGAGCGGCACGGCCTTTATCTTGTAGCTTCTTAGCTTCGGCTCTGATGCGGTCTTCATCTTCGTTCTTTGATCTTTTGTCGGAGCTACGGCTCCAGAAGCTGCCGCCAGCACTGGTGCTCACAACTTTGCGGATTCCACCAGTTCCACCAGTGTAGTTGTCATCGCGTTGCTTCTTGATCTTGGTAGGTGTGCTTGTAGGGGTGTATTCGCGGTGTGAAAGTAGGTCATCCGCAGCCGTCGAGTTGTCATTCGTGCTTCCGTCCCATGCACTACCATCAGGTTGTCTATTGATACCACCCACTCTCGCAGGCTTCTCGTGTCGATAAGCCCTTAACTCATTCTGCACACTCTCATTAGCCACCGTCTCATTGTCGTCCATCAATCCCTCGCTGCCTAAATCACCTCCACGAAGACGACTCTCTTTCTTCGCCTTCTTCCGATCCTTCTTAACCTTCCATTTCAATTCACTCATCTCACTCCCCAGCGAACTACCACCAGCACTCCCAGTCTCCTCATCGAAGTCCTTATATCTCTTCTCCCCTGCCTTGCGGCCCTTCTTCTTGCGTCCCCACACACTTCGTCCACCTTTCACACTCTCGCCCCCCAGATCCGTAGATTCGGTGGCTCCACTAAGCGTCGTTCCATTCGGGCCCTTTCTTCTCAGCACCGTCGACTTGTAATCATCCCAATCCGTCTCCTTGAAATAGAACCCGCCATTCTTGGCCCAGAAGAAAAACCAGATGCCGGTGCAGACGATGCCGACGCCAATTAGGCCGAAGAGTGCGAAGATGGCTTTATTCGGAATGCTTTGGAAGGGCGTCACGCCGCTGGCGGGGTCGGCAAGTGTGCTTCGTGGGAGGAGGGGTGCTGTGCGAGCAGAGAGGGGTGAGAATTCTTTGAGGGTGGATGAAGGGGAGGTTGATGCGGTGCGTTTGAGGAGAGAGGTGAGGTAGGTTTTGAGGCTTGATTCGGGAACTGGTGCCATGGTTGCGGTGATATCGAAGGAATGGAGGTGTTTTGGGGGTGACGATAGACGTCACGCTGGAATATGGTGCCAATCCAGCCGCAGACGCGAGTTTTGTGTCTGGAATTTTGTATTTCGTAAAGTCGTGAAGATTCTGGATGAAAAGTCTGGCTTCGTGAAGAAGGAGTTGTTTTGATGTATGACGAGGGGAGGTTGGGCGCCTTCCTTGAATGGTGGAAATTCGAGAGGCTGGGGCGGACGTGGCCAATGTTTACTTTTGGCAGGAACTCGCTTAATGACGGTTGGCCCGGCAGTCGCAATCAGGGGCAACGGTCACCTGACTTTTGTTATCTATCTTTTGTTTCGTACATTTTGCCTGAAGCCACGTCTCTGATAGTGAGTGAAGATTAATTATCGCCATAGTGTATACATTTTCACTGTTGTCGGTTTTGGACAGGAAATTCTGAGATCACGGGGTCCAGCTTGACTTAGTGTCCATGCTATGCCGCTTCTAAATTTGTAAATTGAACGCCAGCACGGCTCAGTATTCGTACTCAGTCTTCCTTGGTCTAACCCGAAAACATTTTTCCTTCATTGACGTGTCAATTCAAACTCGCTCTTGCCCCGATCCGTCAAAACCCCTGAGCTCAGTCCACACACACCAAACCGCAATGGGCTCTCGCGAGGTCAACGCATATACGAACAGCGATGTCTTCCACCTAGTAAGAATGGCCGGCGGCTGGGGCAACGTTGCCGGCCCCGGGATCTTCATGCTACGTGTTGCTCTAGCCGGCACCGTATCGTCCCTCGTTGTCGGCTTAGGTGGAGCCGCGGTAGGAGCCATCGCATTCGGCACAGCAGCTCTGCCCTTCCTCGTCTGCACATTTGTCGGATTTGTCTTTGGGGCTACGGGCTTCTATCGAGACTCTGTTCGGCAGAGTCTCGAGTATCTGGATCGCTATCCCAGGCTTTTGCAGTTGCATTTGGATGCTAATTATCCTACGCGGGGGTTCTTGCGTTATGAGCGGAATCAGCTGAATTCGAGGTATTTTGGGAAAAGTTGGATTTTGCAGAGCATGCTTATTTGTTCGTGGTTGACTGCTCAGCCTGCTTTGGATGTAAGTGTCCACAGTTACTACTAGAGCATATTGCTGATTCTTAGCAGACAATTATGGAGAATAAGGAGCGAGCCATTGTTGAGGATGCTCAAGCGGCGGTTTTCGTCGAAGCAAAGCGAGAGCTTGAAAGTGATTGAGCAGTTCGTTTTCTCACCAAAATACATATAGATACTCTAGGCAGAGTAATTCAGTTCTCGTACATTCTTCATTATATCAAATTCCTACTTCAATTGGTCAACTTTCACTGTGTTTATTGCACATGATTTATTTGGGAAGCAGGTATCGCAACTATCCATTGCCTATCTATGTTGCAGACCATATTGATCATGCTGCTAATTTTCATCCCCCGATCCTGCTCCTTCTCCTTCCCTTTCGCATTAGAAACCACAGCCCACAGTATAATATCTGCACAGAAGAATGGTACAGATCTATCCGCCCTCTCTACGCCGTCCATGCTTCAACATAAACCGCAAAGAAACAGCAGAATAGAATACATAATTCCATTGCTGGACAGTGCATGATCTTATTCCATGAACCCAAAACCCAATTTGCCCAAAATAATCTCTCATGCAAACATGGTATCTTTCATAATTCGTACAATCATCATATCGAAACATCAGAATAGATCGCCAGAAAAAAATTGCGTTGAAAACTGTAAGCTCTCCAGTGCTTTTTGGGGGTATAATGAACTTTTTCCTCTTCTTTTGACTTTTGAAAAAAAGGGAGAAAGCGACAAGCCACCCATATGTATGCACAGAGAAATGAGAATTGAAAAAAAGAGAAGGGTGATCCTGCCCCAAGACCATGACGCTAAACTTCAAGATACGTATATATCGCTTCAAATGAAATGAAAATTTCGTCAAATCCAGCTGCCGCTTTGACTCTCTCCGTAGTATTGCTGTGGCTTCGATCTGTTGTATGAGTGTCGCGAGCTCATCCTCGAGCGCCCGGATCCCCGTTCATCACGGCTTCGACGGTCATCAATGCGTGGTGGACCACCATATTCAGAATTCGATCGTTCGCTGCCGTTGCGAATGGCTTTTTGTTGCTGTTTGATTTCAATTTCTCCTCCATCAGGGCAATCAATCTGTGCACCACCAACCATTACTCTGGCAAGGCCAGTGACTTTGATAGTGACGTTTTCGCCGTCTCCTCCGCTACCGCTCCTCGTAGTCCGGGTCGTGGCCGACTTTCGCCAATCACTTTCGTCCCGGCTAGCACTGCTCTTGGTACTTCTGCTGCTACCTGCCTGCCTTCGCTGCTGCCTCTTCAGAATCTCCGCCGTCAAGGGTACGGTCTCGCCAACATCTTGTTGGTATGAGGCAGCTTCGCGAATCTTATCTTCATATCCGCTGGACCCCGCTGATGCAGTTTGACCATAGTAGCTTTGCCTGCGTCGACCATTGTTCGCCGTCTCAACTCGTACTGGCTCTGGACCATCTCCGAGATCATATGATACCGAATTCCGATGAGAGCTCGGCCGCCTGGGTCGTGAATCGTCACGAATAAGGGTTCTGCCCTCCCGATAAGGAGCATCAATTGAATCCACCGAGTACTCGGTTACAGGTCGTCGAAGGATTGGTCGAGGTGGTGGTGGCATGGCTTGATAGTCCTGCTCTTGCTTGCTAAGTCTCTGCCCAAGCCCCGAGGGAACACGTATGCTTTCTCTCCTCCTAGCCGAACCCTCGGAGGCCGATGTATAACCATCATCATGGTAGCCTGCGCTGTAGGTATCAGCGATGTCCTGCGGCCGGGAATCGTGAAAGCCGAACCCGGACGAGGTACGAGTAGGTGGGTTGAACCTTGAAGCTAGTGGTCGAGCGGACATTGGGCGGTCGGGAACCGACATGGCTTGCGAACCAAAGTAGTCTGACGTCGAAGGAGGAGCAGGTGTAGCCGCATATCGCATGTAGCCAGGAGAAGGAGGCGGGTACGACGGGGTGATAACTGGCTGGGAGGGTGGTTGATAATTGGTCCACGCAGAAGCAGAGAGCGGAGGGCCGTAGCCTCCTGCTGAAGTATATGCTGCGTGATAACTCAGAGGCCGTGTGGGATACGTTTGCGATGTCACCGCTCGCGGGCGCATGGGAATCGGCTGTGTCACATTGGGCTGCGACACAATGGTAGGTGCTGTTGGTCGAGTCGCGGACGTTGGGGTCGGTACGCCAAAGTGACTCGGGTCTTCTCTTTTGTGTGTTGAGGGGGTATGCAACTTGGGGAAGCCGTAGTTGTTGTGCGCCGACGGCGGTCGCTTTTCTTTGCGTGGTGAGTGTGTGCTATTCGAAATCGACTTCCGACGCTCCTCCTTCTCTGTCGTGATCACTTCATGTCTCCGCGCACCCGATCCTGTCACTGCACGCTCTGCAGCATGTCCATCGGCATCGCGCCTTTTCGATTTGTCTGACCGGCCACTCTCTCCCCGCGTCACCCTGGGCTTCTCCTTTGTGCTTGTTTTGGCACTTCGCCTACTGCCTGGAACCCGTTTCCCGGAACCTTCGTCAACGTCGACCACGTAGGCCGGCCGAGGAGGCTTTTCTCCCATTGTGGTGGAGTTAGGGGAGGACTAGCGCGACAGCAACGACCTGCTTTGCTTTGATTTGCAATGCGTCAAGTGTGGTGCGCAATGCCAGTTCGCACGGCGACGGCGGGGTCGTCGAGATATTTAACTTGATGCCTGGTTGCTGTGGTGTCGTGGTGGGATGGCCCGAAAATTTAAAAAAGATGGGGGAGCTCAGACTTTTACTAGGGAAGCGAGCTGCGCCCGGGCGGGAGTGAGGGATGCGCGCGATCCTTTATCGATAGCACAGCCGGGGTGTCGTGGGCTGGGGGACTGAGAAACGCAACTCGTTTCCTCGCAAGCTCGCAAGAGGTTTGAGAAGGAATGTAAAGGGAAACTTCTGCTGTGTTTTGATTTGGATTCCCTCTAGTACTGTCGTGCTCGAGTGTGCTCCCGGTTCCTGGAAAGAAGGGGAAAAAGGGGACCTGTGAACTTCTGGCTGCGGTCTTGCCTCGGGACTAAGTGCCAGTGCAGTGAGAAATTCGACGCAGAAAAAAAAAAGTAGGTGCTCGCGCTGGCTCTCGTTGTGTTGTCCTTCAGCCTAATTGTCGCACGGAGGAATTGGGTAGCAATGCCCTTATGAATAGAGTGGGGATAGAAAGACGCCGCGATGTCGCATTTTTATGACTCTTCGGAGTCCTGATAATGACGATGTATGTTGTATGTCAAGAGTAGTATGGAAGAGGGAGTTGGAGTTGAAATGTATGGGATGGGATGGATGGAACGGGTAGAAGGTGTGAGAAGGTTAAACACAATAGAGCTGCGCCGCTTTGTGCATCGGTGGAGGCATGGCATCTGGTGGCATGGCAATGCTGTAGTCACACTGACGACTGACCACCGTACCGTTGCTGTCCCCCTTTTACTGGTGGACTGGTACTCGTTTCTCGCTGCTTCAGTCGCAGCGGCCTGTAGCCAGTGGCTGCCTTTGGAATGCTCCCGCTGCTGCTGCAGAGCCAACAGCGACAACGGGTTGCGGGTGGGCGACGCACCACGCCTCCGCCCGAATATGTGTCTGCACCTCGCTCCTGGATGCATTTTTGCAGGTGGATGAATGACTCCTCTCCATCCTCTTCCCCATCCAGTCCGCTGAGCGGGGAGAATGAGCCAATATCAATGACCCAATTTAGAGGCGCGAAAAGAAGCTACTACTCGACGAGGACATTTGACCCAGTCAATGGGAACGCCAGTTTACGCCTTCTGGATGCATTGCAAATATGGAATGTCTAGGCATCCCCTCCAATCATCGATGCCCGCCGCGGAACTTTGACAACTGCCATTCGTCTTCGATACTGTTGTGTTCGCCTGCTTACGACAGCGAGCTGCCAGCCGACTTCATATACCTCCCTCGCTTTTGATATAGCAGTTCCCCATTTGCGTGAGGTATTCGCCGTGTTTCAGACAATCATTACAACACAGATACGGGGTCCCGCCAATGTATTTCAGAACTGTCAGATCAGTTCAGATCCATTGGTGATCGGAGAGACACGGATCTGGTCCATCTGCGAAGCGCATCAAGCTGCAAGTCATCGCCAACCAGGCCACTGGCCGCCCTTCAAATCATCTGAAGCGGCGTCATCACCAACCTAGAGTGCAGGGTCAGGAGCTCGAGATCTGGTCGATGAAGAAACTCTGTTGCCTCCCGGATCATTGTATCGATACTGGGAGCTCGAGTTGTGTTGGACTCAACCGAAGGATTCTTAAGCTTCGGCCAGTAATGTCGTCAAATCATGCTGCATAGTTATGCATTATATGCAGGCAATGAAAATGTGCAGAACTTATTCCGCTTTAAGCGTAGACTGTGACCACAGCTAGAACATCCAGTGTCTTCGGCGAAGATGCATAAATTAATCTGAGGAATCCACAAACAAGTCTCAATGGACTCGTGAAGGACTCTTCAAGTGTTACACCGGCTGCTGTCTCACACTGACTCAATTTCTTTCCGTATATGGCCGCTTTTCGAGGGCATTCGCAGTAGTCCCAGGCTTCCGCTCGCTGACAAATTTACTGATCCCTGTACTACCTGATGACGAAGTTGCAGGTTGATATCTATCCTCCGCATTAGTGCTTCTACAAGGCTGAGATCACGACGCCTGCTTGGAGACTCGTACTACCGTACGGTCGAGCCCAGATGTCTCAGATGACTGCATGAAAAGTATGTTAGACTGGAAAAGAAAATAGGCAGTTGTATGATAGAGATAAAGATTGAGTAGAGTTCCCGGTTCAATTGGAAGCGTGTTGATCCTCCTGTTAGGGAAGTAGTCACGATTAATTGATCGGCCTTCTCCCCACACCCTCACCCTCACAGCCGCACACCGCTTTTTGACCTTCAAGACTCATCCTCGCAAATACGAAGGTGGCTCTCTCACCCACAACGCCACAGGCTTCTGATTAATCCATTCGCGATCGGAAACCATATCGCCGGGCACATCGAGGGCGTCGAGACCAGATATCCGACGCAATCGTGGGCACACCTGCCGAGTCATTGTGTGAGTGATAGGCTAGGGGAGATACTCATGAACCTCGCGTATATGACTTCCCCTCCAAAGCAAGTTCCCTCTGCAAAGGGGCCGTCTCATTCTTGGATTCAGAATCCATTTTTCGCCTTTTTGCGCATTCTCCTCTTCAATCGCACCACCTGCGTGACCCAAGGATTGTTTCCCGGTCGAGTCCGCGACAGTTTTGGTGCTACCATAGAGCGTTTGTGATTGCATCAACTTGACCGAGAATGGCTTCGTACATGATGAATGGTGTGGGGCCGAGCTTTAGAGTTGGGGGCTGTTCCTGCCGTGTTCAGACGAAGCTACAATTGGACCCATGTGATGGAGCAAAGAACGGCAATTCGAGACTGTAGATTATTTATGGCATGCGGGTGTCTCGGAAGGAGACGTCTTATATACCTCCATTCGCCAAAGAATACACTATTCTTGAAAGAGATCTACCGTTGAGTTCCAACTCCTCGGGTGGCTCACGTAACGTCTTCTGACGTGAGATGTAGGCTAGGAGATGCGGCGCCGGAAATTTTTGGTTCAAAAAGTATTTTCAGACGTTGTGTCCCCCGAAAATCTCCGGCTAATCAAATTTCACCTGCCCAATTGCATGTCATTGTTGCCCAGAGGTCGTGATATAAAGGCGTCGTGAATGTTTGACCATCAGATGTCGTTGCACTGCCATTAGCATTCAGATCAAACGAGCCGCCATAGGTTGAATCTTCTGGTGAGTTTAGAAACGAGCTGAGATTTGGGTCGAGCATTGGGCAATGCCCTCTGGCAGCTCCGACTGCCTTCCCATGTTCGACAACAAACGATTCAGGCTTGATGTTGCCAACTCGTCGCTCGTAAGATTTCTTGACACTACCCAGTAGCATCTTGAAGACGTAAAGTATGTCAGGGTTTTTGGGATTTTCGGAACTATCGACGGATGCTTTGGTCGATGATAGATGTTGGAACCGATAGCATAAGCAATCGAGATACATCACTAATGGGACATTCGTCCTTGTTGTATTAGGGTCCCATCCTCGTTGAGCAGCCATAAGGAAAGTAAGTCTCGACAACACCAGTACCGCTTGAACCATCATGCCCCACTGAAGAGCAGTGAAAGATAGATAGCTTGACTCGGGTAAAGATAGGAGGTACTCGAAGAATCTCTTCGAGGCATCCAGGCAGCTGGTCAGATGTGACTGGATTATCGGTGCTCTGCTCTCCGATGAACGAAGATGATCACGATAAGGTCTGCGTAGGAATCCGAGCTCGTAGCTGTAGATAGAAATGCCAACGAATCGCTCAGCAAGGGCAACATACGCTGCGGCGCAGATTAGAACTGCTACATGATGAGGAGCCCGGATACTTACACAAGTTGCTGACATTGCTAGGGGTGGAGCCTTTCCATTCTTGCAGTTCATTGAGAAATATTTGGACATTCAATTCGGCGTTGAGAGAGTCCAGATGGGGGTCGTCACTTAGTAGCTTGTTGGCATGAACTTCTGAAATCCGCTCATTCAGACGTTGGAGTTTGACGAGTGAGTGAACGTCCGCGGGGCGCTCCAACTCCATCAGTGATTCGCCATATGCATCCATAAGATTGCGGTACTGCAAACCATTTGGCTTTTGAAAGCCTAATGATAGACTTGAGAGTTGCAAGTCAGTATCAAGCTTCTCGAGATGTTGATCAATTCTTGTCTAGAACGACTCACGCGGAGGAGAGATAATAGCACCCAAGATAGGCTCTTTTGGATGCCTTAGTGAAAACTTCATTCTCGATGAGGCCTTCCGTGCGTATTGCGTTGAAGTTGCTGAAATTCGGTACTTCTCGGTCCAATCCAAGATCAGTGGCTAAACTGATTGCAAGATTCAAATACATGAATGACTGGTTATTTCGAGGATTGACATGAATTGGGTACCTAGCATCTCACTTAGGAAGAGATTCTGAGCTCGGCTCGATTGTCTACGCACCAAGCAATGTAAACCAGTAACCCTTGCAAAAAATCTAGTGATTTTTGACCCTCGACAATAACTTTTGAACTAAGAACACGCCGAAACTCATGATCCATCTGATGAAAAAGCTGCGGGTCCTTGATGGAAGCGATCGTGAGAATAGCCAAGAGAAGAAAAGGGGAGGCTTTCGACAGAGACGGAATTGTCGCATCTTCAGGAATATTGACAAAGGGGAAGAATGATGCTTTAAGCCTAAAGGCAGAGAGTAGTTCTTCGGCGTCGCTGAGACTGATTTTGCGCTGCTCTATAAGTAAAGAGGCTTGATGAGCCTGCTGATAACTATCCTGGATTCGCTTCATTTCCGGGCCATCCTCGCCGAAGAATTCTTTATGGCGCCGATGGAGAGCCAAGATATCTTTCCGAGTGTCAGGGGATGAAACAGGGGGAAGATCTATCGAAAATTCCGAATCATCAAAAATAGGTGAGGTTTTCTTGTTTGAGATGGTGGCATTGCGTCTGAGGTGAATGTCAACAAATAAACACATGGTGGAAGTAGAAGGGCCTACGCATTCCGAGTACGCATTGGACGAGCTTTGGCTCGTACAACACAGTCATTGCCATTTTGTTCGCATCTATGGCATACATCCCGCTGGTTCCGAAAAATGCATCGGCTTTTGCTCGTTCGGCACGCTTCGCATGCGCGGGCGTTCCTCATTTTCGGTGCCGTACTAGGCTCCGCCATTTCCAAGATTTCCCTTCGCTGATAAAAGCGACGTTCATTCGCAGAAGTTGGCCAGTGGTGACCAGGACCACGGATATTCATATACGTGGCTCGGCGAAGGATCTCACCGGATTTACCGCCCTACGCGGATTTACGGATGTAGATGTGGGCTCCGATTGGGCAATGCGCCCACCACCAATCAAAATTGCCGCTCTGGAATCCGAAAATGGGGGCGACAAATGTATAAGAGTATAAGGAAAGAATAAATAATAAGGCGACGCTTACTTCGTAACTGTATAGCCTTGCAAGTCTCTGTTTAGAGATAACTTTAATTGACTAATTGAAGATCCGCGACACAAGCTCGATGATCTAATAGATAGACTTCATCATCAAAGCGGTTTGCCAGAACAGCGTAGGTAACGTAACGGAGACAATCCCTTTTTCTGGCAAAGATGAAATCAATTCGAGCTGGGGTATTGTCGACGTGGCCGAAAGAAGTAAAAGTTATCTCATTGCCGTATTGTCTTCCTTTGGGTATTTTCACGCCGATGTCTTCCATACTCGACTCCGGAGCGGTCATGACTTGATATGCTGCATCATCAACAGGACTATTGAAATCGCCTGCAACCAAAACGGCTGAAAAGTCTTTCGATTTTGTCTCGGAATCGATGAGATTAAGTATAAGCTTGGCACTCTCCTCCCTGGATCGAACGCCTTGATTATCGAAATGCGTGTTCATAACGAGAACGTCTTTTCCGGTAGCGCAGTGTTGAAACAAGCCGACAGTGACGATTCTGATGCTGGCAGCATCCCAACCTTTGGAAGGCTTCTCGGGTGTCTCACTGAGCCAGACCGTTCTCCACTTTTTGAGGTGAAAGATCGACGGGCGGTAGAATATAGGTGAGTATTCACCGGCCTTCTCCCCGTCGTCTCGGCCCACACCAATAAATCGCCATTCTCCCCCAGACACCGACTCGTTGAGTGAGTTAGAGACGTCAACCAATTGTGAGTGTAGGACCTCCTGGGGGCAGATGAATGTCTCGGGGATGCTCGTGGAATTGAAAACAAGCTCTGAACAGAGTCTTGGGCATCGAACTGGCCATCGTTCCTCGCCTTTAAAAGGAGACTCGGTCGCATACCGTATGTTGTGCGTTATGACACGAATGCTGGCCGAAGAATCGATCGCTTCGACCGTTGTGTTGTCACGGGGATCCATGACGTTCTCGCCATGTTTTGCGAGGTTGGAGAGTTGTTTTCGAGTCATGACGCGTGAAGTTTGGGCGACGCGTCTTGATGCTTGGTAGAATACCGTATCGTAGGCCTCGGCGTGTGGTCAACAACTCAAAGGCAGTAGGAAATATCTTTACCAGTATCTGCGCCAAGGGAGAAAGGGTATTGGATGTTTCATGTTTTGTGATGTTGGAGAATGGAGGTCGTCTAAGTTGGTCAAACAAAAACAATCGGCAAGGATTCACCTCGCCGCCGATCTCCCGCCTCCTCGCCTTTCCCAACCCACCCCCTCGTTTGTAATTCTCAAGTTCGCGCCTTGATCTCGCAAAAGGCTTCTACAAGACTCCAAGATAGAGTCAGAATTTGCCTCCAATTGCCGAAGCTGCGTCTCTGGTCTGTCCAAGGGATCCCAAGCAGTCTGAGTACGATGCAGACCCTGCGAAATCTAATCTTTTCGGAAGGTGAGGTTGGAAATTCTTAACTGTCTTTGATTCGAGAATCATATATCACTGACGGATCAACAGGCTCCTGGGTGGTGTGGTCTTCCACAACCCTTGGACAAAGCTAGAGGGTCAACAAGGTTACTGTCTGGGATTCAATCTCGTGATACTTATGAGGAGTATCATGTGGCCATTGTTATTACTCCAATTGTCTTGAACGGCTTCTTCTGGTGTAGACTCCTCTTTCTGCTATTAAAACCCCCGCTGAATCGCAATTCTTTTGCCGCCAAGTGGCCCTGCAAGGCAAATCAACCAGACGAGGTCTATCTTGGACAGAAGCGCAGTCGATCGGGTCAGATCCGTCAGATTTATAATAATGGTGATCAGAGCTAGTGCTTTTCAGGTGACTACTTTTATTTAGCAAGGAGGATATAAGTCGTTTTTTAGTCGCAAAAACGGATATCTTCCATAGTATTGCCTCTCCTAGCATTCCTCTGCCACTATCATCAGCTGCTCAGCCAAAATCTCACAAATTTTCCGAAGTAGGAAAAAGCATTGACATTGAACGTATCACAGTCCGATCAGCTAGTCAGCTCCTTGCCACTGGCATTGCTCCGCCGTTGTGTGGCGGTCAATAAGGACTTTCATTAGCAATCACTTCAATGGTATTAGAGTTTCTAAGGTTACTGCTCAAACAAACGTCTTCGATGAGAATTTCAGCGGCTCTTATATACCATTTTAATTCCCGTCCTACAAGTTTCGGTGCAGTATGAATACTTTGGCTTCGAGCCCATTACAAATCGTCCTTCATAAACTTTATGATACTTAATTTGCTATCCTTTTGTCAAACACCTTCCCAAGTCATGACTCTACATCGGTCATCATTCTCTTTCATCATTATCCAGTACCGTACCCCAAATCATTATTTGAGGCTCCTCTTCTACTTCCATCCGTCCAGCCTCATTCCAACCCCCTAAGACCTTTCACCTCAAATGCCTAACAAACCACTCCACAGCCTGTTCCGACGCCTTTCCAGCCCCCACATCCTCCGCACTTTTCCCCCTATCAGCCCTAACCGCAAACCCATGCCCACACCCCGCATAAACCACCACCTCACTTGCCCCCATCCCCATCCCTTCCTCGCCCAATCCCCTCTGCACTTCCCCAATCTCCGCCCTCTTCATCACAAAATCCCTATCCCCAATCGCCAAACTCAACGGCGTTCCAAATCTCCTCACGCCCACCACAATATCCTCCGGTTGCAGCCCAGCAGGATGAGCGCAAAAGTGAGCATCCACCAACCCCCCTTTTCCTCCCTCAATTTCAGGCTGTAAGGATAGTTTAGTACTCATCATGCCACCCCAGCAAAACCCCGCAACTCCCAACTTTCCCCTACTCTCAGCCTTAACAGCCCGTGCAAATTTCAAGATAGCCGGAAAAGCACCCTTAGTGCGCTTCGCAAAAGGGAGCACAATAGTCATCAACCGCAACCCATACAAAACCCGTTTCGACTGCCTGAAAACATTATACCACGGTACCGTCGCAGTAACGGTGTTCATTAAAGAGAGAGTGGAGAGTGGTACGCCGTCGCCGGGAATGATGTCAGGTACTAGGACGCGGCACGAAGTTTTGAGCGCGTAATAATCGGCGAGAAGGAGAGAATTGGGGAGATTGAAACCGAATGCGTCAGTGAGGAAGATTATTGTTGCTTTTGGGCGTGGCTCTGAGGGAGACGGAGGAGGGCCTGCGATGTAGGTTCTTACGCCGTGGAGGACTTCTTCGCGGCCTGTTGGTTTCCCGTCGTGGATGGCGCCTTTGAAGCAATCTGGACAGGACATTCTGGGCTGTTTCGTTGGGGGCGGTTTTGTGAAGATGAGTACCGAGAAGAAAGAGAAGAAAGAGAAGAAAGAGAAGAAAGAGAAGAAGAGGGTAGTTCATCCCAGATTCCCAGGTGAGTGGATAGGTGTTTTGTTTCAAGGGGAGACTTCGGATGAGATCAAGCTACTGGAATAGAAACTTTGTATCCCTGATCCGTGCACCGAAATTTGATCCCAGCATGCACCCCGCAATTTTGAATGCCGATTCATGCGGACCGGTAAACTTTAAATTTGATAAGGCTGGATTCTTGGAATGAAGCTTATGGAAATTGGCATGTAGACGTGTCCTACCCTAAGTGAAAATTGGACCAGGATGCTCTGCCCTTTCTTCACTCGTGATAAGATTGGCCATTTTGATTCTTCGAGAAGCATCATAGAAGGGAACAGTAGAAGCTGATTGGGGTCGGCCTCTTTCCCTCAAGATCTAAACCGGACTGAAGAAAATATTTTGGTCTGAATTACATAGGAATTCATCATGCAGAGCCCCTTCTAGGTGAGTTCAACACCAAGCATTCAAGAGCAGGAAAGGGATTCTAACGAGCAATCACTGACAGCTTTTCTCATGTATGATTCAGAATATGTGTACAGTACCACCAAGCTCTTGTCAGGAGGGGGAAAGGAGGACGAGGTGGGGGCACGTGCCACGCTAGTGATGTGAAAATCTCTGATTCTCAGAGCAGAGCACTTCAATATTTTCTGTACTAAATTAAAATAAGAACATGCATTTTTTATTTTGATTTCCATTGATACTGTAACCTCCAATCGATCCTCATCTTTTACGACGGCTAAATTCGTATCGTAATGCATTCCATCTTCCAAAATCCGCGAGCTCTAAGAGTACACCATGCTCATCCGACTGAACCAAGTGCTTCAAAAGATACATACCTAGGTAAGAGCTTGTTCGACGGCATTCGATATATCGCTGTACAGTTGTCTAATATTCGGCTCTGTCTTCGCCATCTCCGATAGTTCTCTGATCTCCAGAAGCATGACCCGGCAATCTTCGACGTCTGGTCCTCCATGATCTTG
>Ga0247778_1000357_pt1 | contig 68338 bp, 78 predicted proteins | sample UWRJL049202B5_FD_179939 | JGI IMG/M metagenome (GOLD analysis project Ga0247778, IMG submission 179939) | Plant litter microbial communities from Arlington Agricultural Research Station in Wisconsin, United States - UWRJ-L049-202B-5 | ecosystem: Environmental > Terrestrial > Plant litter >... | reverse complement strand
GTGGGGGGGGGGGGATAGCCTATGGATCGCTGAATTTTAGCAGGGACTAGCCTGCTGTGCGGGTCCCGAGGATCGCAGGCGCGTCTGCCCAACGTGACATCAACAACCTCACTCTACGCCCGCGCCCAAACAACGACAACGATGACTAGCAATTCTGGTATGCTGAAAGAATCGCAGAAAGCCATACTCCCCAAAGACAAATATGACGAGCCAGCAGTCGCCCACATATCGACCCTCCCCGAATCCTCAATCGCACCCCTCATACCAGAACTCTTGACCTGGCTGCAGGACGTTGCATGGCCCATAGCAAGACCGGTCAAGACTCTCCTGCTCCGCCATCCGCATCTCATCGTCGAGCCTGTGCGAGAAGTTCTAGTTGGGAACGATGATGAGTGGAAGGACAATTGTTTGACACAAATCGTAGAAGAATTGCCACGAAAGCAACAACAAGCGTTGAAGCAGGAGGTAGAACGTATCGCAAGGAGCCCCACAACAGGAGAGGAGGAGTTTGAGACCCAAGATACCGCACGAAATATACTGGAGAAACTGGAAAGCCCAGTTTGATGCCGCAAGTGGGGTTTGCAATGACAGAAACTTTTGTGCCGCGTGTTCGGATGACTCTCCACCACCGCTTCGGTGGAATGGCGTTCGATATGTTGCGACACATTCGGAGATAATCGGTCAGATTCAAAATCTGTCCGCCCTATCCCCTATGTTGTGAGCTTCTGGCTTTCGCTCCATCCCAATCCAGTGAGATATATGGGTCCATTGATTTGGCATCCGTAATATACATTGTCCAATATGTTCCCTCTTTTGCCTATACATGTTACTGTCGCACCAATTCGCATTCCGAAGTTGGTCATGATTAAAAATCTACATTTTGATGGGTGTAGAGCTGGATGGGCAAGAGATATATCTCACCATCTCCACCCATCATCTACTTGGCAGACAATACCTGAAGCTGTGATTGACTATGGCTAAGATCTTCTTGTACGTTGCCTCTGAATATACAAGACAATGCTAACTCGTCCAGCCTCGGTGCTACAGGCCATATTGGCGGGGCCGTTCTTGACCTCATTTCCTCAACCTTTCCTGAATTGCAGGTGAAGGTGCTGGTGCGAGATCAACAAAAGTCCGATCAGCTTACGGCTCATTATCCAAATGTCACTCCTGTAATTGGGGGTTTGGAGAACGTCGATATCCTCGAAGCTGAATCCAGGGCCGCGGATACTGTCATAAGTAAGGTTTGTGAGCATCTGAGTATACATACGAGCTGACGAGAATCAGATACTGCACCGGACATGGCACAGAGTGCTAGTATTAGAGCAATACTCAAAGGGTTGAAGGGACGTTCCGAGAAGGGATATTACATCCATACTTCTGGCGCAGCGATAATTTGGGGAAAGCCAAATGGCCCAAACCTGAATCCAAAGATTTGGGATGATGTCGTGGATATCAAGGCCCTTACCTCCATGCCTGAAGGAGCCCTGCATATGATCGAAGATAAGGTACTGTTTACAAGCCAGCTCGTGTTTTTTCTCGCGCGCTAAACATGGTATAGGCGGTATTCGAAGCATCCCAAGATGTCAATGTGGCGATCGTTTCTCCCGCATTTGTTTACGGCCTCAGTCCGTCAAAGATTCGTCCATTTCCACTTATGACTGGTCTTCTGCTAGACTCGGTTCGGAAAGTTTCATCAGGTTTTACCATCTCTTCGGGCGACAACTTCCAACCATTCATCCACGTTGTCGATCTTGCTCGCTTGTACCTTGATCTCTTGTCTGACGCTCTCAAACCCAAAGACGAGATCGCTGAGACGCAAGGAGCCTGGGGACCAGAGGCATATTACTTTGCCGAACAAGATGAGCTTCCCTTCAAAGAATACATGGAGCATATCGTATCAGTCCTGCATAGAAATGGTCAGTTGAAGAGCACTTTCATCAAGGAGATTGGTTTCGATACATTCCTTGAAGCCTTGGGTGCCGCGAACGGCCCACCTGAAGCCGAAGCTTGGGCGAGGCTGACCGGCATCATGTTGGGATCCAACACGCGTATCCGAGCTAGTCGGGCAAGAGCCCTTGGTTGGAAGCCGCAGGAAAGCGGAGTACGTGCGACGATTGACGAGGTTTGGGGAAAGTACTTGGAGGCTGAAAAGCGTGGTTAAAATTTGCCAGCACGATAATGAGGTTCATAAAGTTCGTTATGTAACGTTGATCAGTCAAGCTTTTCAAGTCTGGAATGATCCAATGTAATCGGATGCCTCGTTCCAGTACCCATGCCCTGCAAGGAACACTACGTACAGTAAGCACTCGCCGCCTTCAGGGGTACCGTATTAATCAGCGCGTCGCGTCCGAACAGCAAACAACTCAAATTATTTGTTTCCCTAGATTGTAATGTCCAATAGTATTTGCTATTGGAAGATCTGAGGACGAGTCGTGCCTGGCATTTCATTTCTAGCAGTCAGCTGTGCCCCGGTTGTGTGGTACAGTAGCTCGTTGAACTAAACTTCCTCTTCCAAATACTTCGTACTTGTCAGACGTGATTAGTAGTACGTGATGACCTCAAGTGGCGGTCTGACTTCTGCACAGTAATGGAAGTATAAGTATCTTGGTATTTTCGTTTGGTTTTCTGCATTTATAAATCCCTTTTCTTCATCAAAGCTGCCACCATGTTTCTTAAAGCCTCATTCAGCATCTCCCTTCTCATCTCCACAGGAGTGCTCGGCAATTACAACTCAACTCCTCATCAACACACTGCACACAGCATGCCTTACATCACTACCAAAGACGGCACTGAGATCTACTACAAAGATTGGGGCAACCCAGCCGGTCAACCAATCGTCTTCTCTCATGGCTGGCCCCTAAACAGCGACAACTGGGAAAACCAAATGTTCTTCCTGGGCACCCAAGGATACCGGGTCATCGCCCACGACCGTCGCGGTCACGGACGTTCCAGCCAACCTTGGTTTGGCAACGACATGGACACTTACTCCGACGACCTGCTAGATCTCTTTGAACACCTCGATCTGAAGAACGTCATGATGGTCGGGCACTCAACCGGCGGAGGAGAAGTAGCACGATTCCTTGGTCGACATGGCACCAGTCGTGTGTCAAAAGCTGTGCTCGTTTCTTCTGTAGTCCCAATCATAGTGCAATCCGCCAGCAACCCAGAAGGAGTTCCAATTTCTGTCTTTGACGGATTCCGTGAGCAGATGAGGAAGAACCGTGCACAGTTCTTCCTCGATGTCCCGACCGGCCCTTTCTTTGGCTTCAATCGCCCAAATGCTACTGTTAGCCAGGGGTTGATTGATAGTTGGTGGCAACAGGGCATGCAGGGCGGTTTTATTGGGACGTATGAGTGTATCAAGGCATTCTCAGAGACGGATTTTACAGAGGATCTGAAAAAGCTTGACATCCCGGTCTTGGTTGTTCATGGGAGTGATGATCAAGTTGTGCCGATCAAGGACAGTGCTTATATGACTATCAAGTTGCTGAAGCACGGGACTCTGAAGGTGTATCCGGGTGCACCGCATGCGATTCCGAATATTTTCATTGATGAGTTGAACAATGATCTGCTGGAATTTGTCAAGTCTTGACCTTGCACTTCTTTGGACGTCAGGGGAGCTGGGTTGTTCCTAATAATACTCGTCCAAAATTTCTAAATGAGCATATAGAATTAATATAGAATCGTCTCTTTTCTTTCAGGCGATATTTCACCGCTGGAGGAGTTCATTATTCTTGTTTTCGAGGTTTTGGTCCCCCTTTTAACTTTAACTTTCGGTCGAACTTATCCTACGCTGAAATATTGAATATTCTAGAGTGTATCGCTTGGTTTCTCCATACAGATCAGCCAAGAATGAGTGCCTACCAACACAGATACTGGAATAAATCCCCATTCCACGTGACTCCACCAGTCGCTCGGGATAGTTCCTCCGTCCCTGACTCACTCCCCCCCACCGCCAATTGATCCCCCAAAAGCCCTCTTCTTCCAGAAGATATGGTCCCTCCAAGCAAACACTAATCATGGCTCCCCTCATCCCAATCCTCACAGTCTGCCTCCTCCTCGTTCCAATCTACCTCTACCTATCCAATAACACCAAAGCCCCCACTTCCGGAACCGTCCTCTCAGTCGCTCTCTCCCCAACCCACGAATTCTCCAAAACCCCCAGAGAATCCATCACTCTTCTCCCTGGCTTAGGCGTAAAAGGCGATTCCCACTGCGGGTCCACAGTCCAGCATCTTTCACGGCTGAAAATCAGACCCGTGCCGCCGAATCTGAGACAGGTGCATTTGATGCAATCTGAACTCTTTAATGAGTTCAAGAAAGAAGGGGCAGATGGGAAGAAATATGATGTGAAACCTGCGGATTTGGGGGAGAATATTACGACGCAGGGATTGGATTTATTGGGAATGGGTGTTGGGACGAAATTGCATTTTGTGAATCCGGGGGAGGATGAGAAGGGGGAACATGCTGTTGTAAGAGTTACGGGACTGAGGAATCCTTGTCCGCAGATTTCAAAATTTCGGGATGGGTTGCAGGAGAGGTGTTTGGTTAGAGGGGAGGGGAAAGAGATTGTGGGGAGGAAGGCGGGGATTATGTCTGTCGTTGAGATTGGTGGGGTTGTGATGAGGGGTGCGAAGATTGTGGTGGAGAGACCGGAGAAATACGTTGAGTTGCCATGTGTATGAGACCAGGTGATTGGTGACTTTATTTTCTCTCGGAGAGCCTGAAGGAGACGTGGTGCTGCGGCTGCCTTCATCGTATGTAATCGGCACCATTGATGTCGTCTCATACTGTCCCGCGCATAGTAAATATGCTTCTGTTATTACCAATGCTTGACTACCCTAGAATGAACTCTCTCCACTCTTTTCCACCCGGTTTACACGAATTCTCAAACGCATCTCTAAACACTTTCCCAAGGCCCATTCGATATGAAATCCCAGTATTGCAGTCCCTATCAATTAGCAAAACATAGTAGAGATCCCAACTTGACTCCTGCCGCTCAAGCGGAATATAATTCGCCCAGTCATCAACGCCATATTCCGTATCATCAAATTGTTTCGCCTCAGAAATAGCAATAAACTCGTAAGTGGTGTCTGGCGTTTGCTTCGAGACCCAGAACTTGTCCAGCATGATCGTTCCACACCAGTCATCTTTGTAATCTTCAATGTTGTAACGGAGAAAGGGCTTTCCGAAGGCGTCTTGAGAGAACCTATGGTCTTCCCTAACTCGAAAGAAGGCCCTCCAAGTGAAGAATTGGAGGTAGGGCATGTCTTTCTCGGTGCTGTTGCGACTGTACGTTTCACTGTTGTTGATCACATTGACATCGTAAGGACAGTCGTCAAGCACGAGCTTGAAGTCTTTTGATCGTGGAAGGTGCCTTTCGTCTTCTTGGATGAATCTGCCATATTTATCGTGTGTATTGGAGTCGAGACGATTCGCGATTGAATACCCCCTTGATGTGGACTCTGCCTGAGCTGGAGAGATGTGTTCACTGTCGCCATCCCAAACTAGTCGTAAATTACCATTCCAGTCCCTGATGTACCACGTAATCCTGGTCGATAGTCAGAAAACTTAATCATCAAATAATTTACGAGCCACATTGTTCCACAAGAGTTGAGTAAAGATACCAGGAATGGTCGACTTCGGAAATATTTCGGGAAACTTACCATGTGTGTTTCATCAACCAGTCGTGGAGGTTATCTTCGCACCCCGCAAGCACCTCAGCCTTGTATTCCATAATGTCTTTTCGCCAACCACACCAAGACCAGCTCGGAAAAACTTCCGTTCCAAAATTCTCGCGGCGAACAGCCGCATGACGGGGTTCCCAAAGCAGCGCCCAATCGAAATGCGATGAAGGGAGGCCAAATACAAGATGCCCACCAAGTGCGCCGCATATACGGTTCCCTATGCCCGTAAATGCTGCAAGTATGTCTTTGTCATGTGTCAACTCTCGCGTCATATATAGCTGGAGAGATTGTTTGTAAACCGAAAGTGGCTGATAAGGCAGCTTGCGAAGCATAAGAAGTGGAGAGTCCTTGAATTCGATTGACCATTCTGCAGAGGCATCTTCTGTAATAATATCGACTGATCTTGCCACGCAGCGGCACTGAAAGTACATTCGGCCAGCGACAAAAATGAGATTTCGGGCTGAGAGAAGGCGCTCTTGGAAGGTCCAGCCACGAGTATTCCACGCTGAGTGCCGAATATAGTTCTCCACTGGTTGTGTACACATCAGGCGTATATTTTGGTCGTATTGCTCGATGTTCTGATTTTCCAAGCGATCGGGTCGAGAATCAAATGCTCCCATGCCGTGCAGTCCCTTGAGTCCAGCATTCGAGTTAGATCCATCGGCAGCGCATATGGTGAGATATGCATTTCCGTAAACCACATCCATAATCTTAGAATTTAGTGCCCATGATCGATCGCTATCTTGTATAATACAGAGAGAATCGACCCAAAGATACCGGCCTCGAAGATCAATGACAAGTTTGATTGCATCTCGGATCGTGCGCGGCATGTGAGGCAACCATTTCCGAAGGCCGCCGTCAGCCAAAAGACTTTTGATATTTTCCGTCGTAGTGACAAATGGCCGTACACCTTTCCCCCAGGTATAACTGAGGGCAAAGTACCTCTCACCAGCGGGTAACTTGGTCAGCCGCATCTCTGTGACGTCGATGACTCCGAAGAAGCCATTGGACAAGGGGCTATCCTGGCTCTGCGGTTTGCACTTGTCGCCATGCGTCTCTTCACAAAAGCCAATCCATCGTTGGATAAGTGCCGCATCTCTCTTCACGCTGTGAGGAGACCGGCCGAGGAACAATCCTTTGGTCGCATTCAATGGGGCCATGAGGACAATGTAAGTATCAAGCAGCTTATGTTTGAAGAACCTCAACTTATCGTCTAGAAGCTCGTCCTTCTCTGTGCTCCAACGTAGCCGAATGCGCCGTGTGCAAGGGCGGGTGCCAGTAATATTACCGCTTGCATCTTTAGTCGTTACTCGCCCATCAATCTGCCAACTGACGAAACAGGTCACTCCTGCGTTGTAAAAATCATCTTCGGTCTTGCTAGGATTTTCCTTGAGGCAGACATCGCGTTGATAGTCAAGGGAGCGTATTGCGAGGCCGCAGAATGGGCATGAGTGGCTACGAGAGTGTAGTTCTTGTAACGTCCCAAGCTCGAATTCGTGAGGGCCAAATCTTAGACCTTCGGGCCCAAGTTTGTCATTTGTAGCAACACGGGCTGGACGAACCCCAGTCGGATCCATGCGCTGATGCTTTGCGTATTGCTGAATGAGAAATTTCGATTCCGTCAACTTCATCGACGCGCATCCAGCACAGGCTTTATTGGCGCCTCTCCTCCAAATGCCGAGGACTCGCCGGAGCTGAAGATGGTGTCAGGCTGATAGGAAATATCTTTGAGAAGACTTACTCTGTACTCTTTCAATATCTGGTTGATGATTCGTTTCCACACTTCTGATGCAGGTGGTTGCTTGAAAAGGATTAGCAGCAGCAAGGCAACACCGGCCAGCAGAAGCCATACCATCGTATTCTGGCGTGGCAAAGCAGGCATTTTCGGAGGACGATCGGCGCCATTGGAGTGCCCGTTGGACTCCTCTCCAGGTTCGGGGGACATTTTAGCTACGGTAAATTGCCAGAATCAAGTTTAAAATGAATTCAACAGAAATTCGTCACGAGTTAGCCTTCAGCTGGAAATCCATAGCGACTTACCCCATGTTATATCTCTGGCAAGAACATGGCAAAGGTTTTAGCCTCTGATTAACAAAATGCTCTGGTTGTTTGGTGGGGGCATCTTATTGGAGTGCCCGAAGACAGAGCCGTCTGTAGATCAATAGATCGATTTCTGTGCAGCGCCTTCCGGACCATAACTAAGCGGCATGACCCGATCAAGTGTACCTGCAATACTACCTTCAATAATTGGAGCCAATGTCTCGATTTTTTATTCAGCAAAACTTTTGCTTTTGGGAGAACGCATCCAATAAAGATCGAGTGGTGGGCGGGATGTCCTATTCTGGAACCCCATATTCGTAGGACGGGGTGGGGTTTTCCCCATGGGACATAGACGCAAGCCACAAAGATGCTGCGATTTTCGATGAGCATCCTGGTGTGTTCTAGATGATGCGGGCGCCGGGAAAAGTGTGGCAGCGGCTTGTCCCGCGTCATGAACGAGGCTGAAATTCGACCAATGCGACTGCATCATGTAAACGCCTCTCCACAATCCCGAGCTCACATGATGCTACCTGGTGTTACCAAAGATCTCGAAATCGGTTAAGGTATCCCATTCGGTCGGAAAATTGGTTGATGTGGCAAATAGAATACTCTTGCTGGAAATCGCCGTGATCTCGGTCGCTCCCCGGAAACAGTTTTTGAGACAGCTACCGCTAGACTCATGATACGGACAACGCATTGAGCATGCGGCCTATTTCAGGTCATATTAAACTCACTTGCTAGGTGAGAACGCCTGGAAGCTGGCAAGTAGCCCTTACGAGAATAGAAGCTTCAAGAAAATCACAATGAAGAAACCAAAACTCGAACGCCATGCCAAACGTTCCTTTTCAAAGTTCGAGTGGCTGGATGGTCGGCCCAGGCCCAATTGTATTTCCAACAAATACCACCAAAACAGCAGCATACGCAGCAGTCGCAGCAATCAACTCGTGATTTGACCCCTTGGAGAACAGACCCAATAAAATAGCAAAGACAAACACAAAAAGAACAGTAGATATCACAAGCCACTTCTTGGACGTAATATAGGCCAATGCAACCATGGGAGCTAGGAGGAAGAGGCCACCGAAGAGCGCGAACAAGACCCGCGCAAAGTTATCAACCGATGAAGAGATGTAGCGACCGTGACGACGATATCGTTCGCTGATTCCTGTGATTTTGCACGGATTCGTTAATTTAGGAAAGAAACACGCGATATGTTGGAGGTGGAAGGTTTCGAGCAGTACTCAGACCCCTTGCAAAGACTCACCGAATGTGCCACCAGCGCTCCTTCTCAACGAATCTTCAAGTTTATCCAACTCCCTCATCCGTTTCCCCGCACTATCCAAAAACATAATAGGTAGTTTCTGCTGCAACAACTTCCGAATAACGTCATGCGATGGCCTTGGTATGTCTTCCACTAAGTTTATGCGCTCGATTGCGTCGGGTGCATACCAATATCGGGGCTCGTGCAATTCAGTGGCGTAGAACTTGGCGAAAGATTTTCCGTCTTTGTGCACTTGTTTGAGGACTGATAGCTCCTTGTAAGATTTGATAAGAGATGCTAAAGTTGTTAGCATGATGTGACTCTGCTAGGAGGGCGGCAAACCATATTCAATCAGCATACTGTTGAGAATTTCCATCCGGACAAATTCTCCTCGAGACATGCGTTCTTCGAATTGAATAATTTCGTGCTGAGTCTGCAGTATTGCTTGGAGATAGACATTAGGAAATCTCCGAACTTCTTTTACCTCGTCATTTCTGTCTTGCATGGATAATTCCCTTAGTTTTTGCTGCGTTTGTTTCCGACTCAGGGGTTTGAGGTCTGACGACGTAGGATTGTCCCAGAGATCGGCGAGAATTCTCCGTCGATCTTCGTCTGTATGTGTGTCCTTGAAAGGATCACCTTTTTTGACCAAGCCTTCATCGTTAAAAGAGAAGTCCTTGGCCTTCTGGTTGATTTCTTCACTAGAGACCAAGTCGTCGGGATGATCGATAGTGTCGTGGCTGTCTCCAATACCCGGGTCTGGATCATCGATTTGGGCTACAGGGAAGCAGATGGGCTTTGATGACAGTGTAACGTACCGTACCAAGACTTGATTCCTTGTCCTAGAAGATGAGATCTGCTCAGGGTGATCTTGCGACTCATGCTGCAGAACTGAATCCAAATTCTCGCTGGCATACCCGCAAGACGTGGAGGAACATGGCCAACCTTTCATTGGCGCCGAGATAAATGGGACCTCACCAGAGTACGGTCGAGGCAATCGTATATCGTCTGGCTTTTCAGCAAGCCCCGATAGATAGTTGGCATCTCCAAGCATCTTCTCGATCCGCGGTAAATGCTCACCTCCATGATGGTCCCGAAGATGTGCAACTACGTCCTTCCGCGAGAGCAGCGGATCGTCATCACAGCCAACACAAACAATAGCTTTGCACTCAACCCAATACTGAAGAAAACCTGGAAGTCCAGTTTCAAGACTCGACGCCTCCTTCCGCTCAGGGATTGAGTCTTCAACCAGGACTGGAAAGTACGTCCCATCAACACGCTGAACATCTACCTGCTGCATGGGAAATTCGTTCCATTTGAGCGTCGAAAAATGTCGATTTTCAAAATGCCACTTATTCTCTCTGAAATCGTCGGTAACAAAGTTGCATTTGGAGCAAGACCAACCCCTCCTTGGTGGCGGCAAGAATGGTCTCGGTGGTAGATTTGGGATCGGTTCCCCAAGTTGGCTAGGGGTTTGTGCGAGAGAAGGCAGTCTTTCGAGGCAGAGCTCAAGAGCATGCAATTGGGTATCTGAAGTAAAGTTGTGGAAACTTTGTAGGTGTTCGAGAACTGCATGGCGGTAGAGCATAGAGCGCGTATAGGTCATGTCATCTGGTTTGCATGCTGTGCAGATGAGAGCGTGGCATTCTTCCCAGTAATATAAAGACATCAAGTCCAGCTGGTCTTGCAAGTCTTGAGGCAGTTCTTGACGCTTTTGTGCTATCTCAGCTGGAGGAGGGTGGTCGCGTGATCGTACCTTCGGTGTCGCATTTTGCTGGAAACTTTGGGTCTCTAAGCCCTGTTCTGATAGTACTTCTTTGGCGTCATCAGTAGATAGTAATTGGCAAGATATGGCCCCCTTACCAGAACTAGGATCCATGTGTAGCAAATTCTCTTCTCGCGCAGTGCAGGCGTTGGTCGCGTGCGTACCTGGGCCCTAGCGATTGAAAGTTGATGCTGGGGCGTCCCTCTCGGCCCCGTAACCAGATCAACTGTGGCCAAAACGATATATATGCTGCATCAGCGATATAAAAGAACATTTGAAAGCGCTGTTGGCAGCTTCCTGCTCATTTCAAACTGAGGGCGTTTGCATGTTTCGGGTTGTGGTCTGCGGCGCGGTCGCACCGAGATAGGCTCCTGGTGGACAAAAAAAGCGGCACTAATTCTGAATGTGCCATGACGAATAGGACACTCAAAATGGGCAATAATTAGTGCCGCTTTTCTGTCTGTCGCGAGATAGGGTCTTTAGGGTCTTGGCTTTCCCTCGAAGAAATCGAGAAATGAAGGCTTTGCTAATTTTGTATAGCTGAACCTTAGAAAGTTTCGAATTCTTTAGTAAATTATGGATTGCCATAAATTGATAATATGTATAAGGTGTGAATTCTTGTTGATGAAAGATAATAGTAAACCGGGGTGTCTTGAAGCTTTATCTCGCTTGTTTCGGCGCTCAATAGGCCTGTACTTCAGTGCTGCAGCCCCTGAAAGCTGACGATAATTAGGTCTCGCTACCCCGCACTTCAACCCCGCAGTAAGCATGGAACACAAACATCACTTTGACTTAAGTCCCGCTTTCTAGGACTAAGAAATTTTTCTAATTATCTTGTGTAAAAATTCATTTCTTCACGTATCTGTTTGAATAGCCCCGCTATGACACACATGTTCTTGAAGGAAAACTGCCTGTTTTCCTTCCCCCGTTTCCGTACTCCAAGTAAACCCCTTTTTACACAAAGTTAGAACTCCATGCGAATGATTCCATTTCGAATGGTAGGCTCAAGATTCTCGCTCTTTTTCTCTCTCTTCTAGTGGCTCAGCATTCTCCTTCATCTCCTCCCACTTGCCAGGGCGCGTCAAGTTCCCCACAGCCAACCCCGCATCATCAATATCCCTTCTAAAAGTCGCCACCTTTCCAGCCTCTATCTTACAAAGGCACATCTTCCCTCTCTTCTTAGTCTCCCCATCAACAACCACAAAATACTGCCTATTAATCTGCAAATCGTCCGGGCTCTGCTTCAGAAACTCAGCTAGTTCGTCCAAGGTCTTACCGATGAATTCCGAGTCGAAGGATTCGAGTTTGCTGGTGGGTATCGGCATGGTTTTCCTGGGGTTTCCTTCGAAACGTGGGAGGTCTTTGTAGCTGGCGGACTGCATGGTCCATAACATTTGTTCGTCCTCTGCTGGGAAGTTCTTGTGAAGTATGTCGTTGATTTCCTGCGGAACGTTAGTGAAACGTTTGTGCTTTTAGCAGAGCCCAGTACCTCTACGGAAAACTCGACCGTGGCAAAAAGCATGAAGGGGCACATTGTGGGGATTGTCTTGATCAAGTGTGATGGTTGAGCAATTTTTGCACAATGGCTGGTGATACCGGGGGAAATAAGTGGAGTTTTGGTAGACAACTTCGGATTTTAGTCTCTAGATTTGACTGCGGGCCATGAATTAGTTCCGAAAGATGGATATATGCTGATAATCGTAGAAGTGAAGAAGTAGCTCTTGTGGGCTATCGTAAAGGGGCGAAGGCAAATCGAGCGGAATAATGAGCAGGATCTGGGTGATGCTAATTATTGATGACGTCTGTATAATATGTAACCAACTATTTGCCATGATCTTCGCCATATGTGAATGTATCCGAAACGTTGTCCAACAAACTGTGCCCCCAACATCGTTTTTCCAACACTGAACGGCCAATAAAATTTATTCAACGCAAAAGCATGCTGTTCTCGTTCCACGATAAATGGCATCAGCAACAGCCAAGTGGCCGGAAGGATGCTCCTTGAGCCAATTTCAGCCGAGTCTGGTATTTTCCCATGTCTCGTGCACTACTTGAAGGATTTTCAATGACCGTCATTGGCGTTGCTTTCTTGGCTAGCGGCGTTCAACTCTGAGCCTCTTCTTTAGTGTCACGAACTTGCCCGCGGGTGATGATTAGACAGCAACCTTATGAAGCATAGTAAGGGCCCACGAAATTATTATATGAGTACCTTAGGTTGCCTCCCGAGGAGAAATCCTTTAAAACTTGTTGAAGGATATACAGTGTCGTTTCGCAGTTTAGTTGGCTCAGATACTATACGTCACCTTCTACCAACGACTTGTCCTCGCCTTCAACCCTCTCATTCTCACTTTGCTCGCGTGAGACCTTGATTCCGTAGGATCGTTGGTACTCACGAGGCACTCACGATAGGAAGAATCCTTCTCGGGGCTGAAGTGTTGGACAGTTCATCTACATAGATAAAGACACGGATTCAAGTTCACAAGGCAGTTGGTTCTCACAGCAGGATGACTCGCTTTAGGGATGAGGTGTTGGAAGACACATCTATTCTGTGACGAAGTCTAGATGTCCCAAGAGTATAAGATGGTTGATTAGTACGGTCTATCTTTATCCTCATTACTCACTTATTATTACTTTGTTATATACTTCGATCAATTTTCTCGCTATCAACTTTTAACATCATGAAATTCCATACTTCTCTCTCTGTTATTATAATGGGCTACTGTCTCACGTCAGGTGCTAATACGTTGATTTTAGATAGCGTACATCCTCGAGATCTTGAGCGCCGAGACGATCCTCACGACCGAGGAACATTCATTATGTTCTGTGCTGGAAGAGATGCGGACCACAAGCCTGCCTACGGTGCATGCAATAACGCTTGTTATTCGATAAACTGCATAAACTCGCATGATCCTAACGCCAATTTAATGAGGATAGGACAGGATACAAGTATGCACCGCTTCTGGTCGGGTTGTCAAACTGGAAGCGGCGGTAGTGTCAAAAAGTATTCACCGTTTAGCCAATTATTTGTTGATCTGGTTGGCTTGGATCCAGATAAAACCGATTGTGACGAATGGCCAATGGCAGACACAGAACAGAGCCCACCAGATGGTAGACAGCCCAATAACTTGCGGCTCATGCCCTCGAGTGAGAACGAAGGTGAGCACATCAAATGAACCCTAGAGGAAAACCTCAACACTGACTTGTGAATATAGCCGCTGGGGGTCAGTATTCTAGTTTCAAGAACAACGATGCACCTTCGGGTGGTCAGACCAAAAGGAAGGGAACGGGAACCGTGGCCTATCCCGATTATTTCAGAGTGGAATTCAACACCGACAATATGTCTGAGGATGACAAAAAAAAGTATTAAAAATGTTCCACCGCATCTAGTGCATTACACTGATAACCTAATTCCGAACAGGTATGTTCCTTACTGCCAGGCTAAAGCCGGCGAACCATCTTGCGACAACGACGGCAAGCAGTTCTTCATGTCCGTTCCGCAAGGTGAAAAAGGGACCCTTTCTGATCCCTATAATTGGGACACAAACAACCACTACCGTCTCTCGGAGACTGGAAAACTTCCCTTTGGAGATATCAGGCAGTGCAGTATTGACCTCCAACGGGACAGTGGCAGCCCATTTTGGGAGATATATGTGTACAATGTGCCCTTTGCAATGTCTCAGGACGCAAAAGAAATTGGGTCTTTCAAGGGGAACATGGGAAAAGGAGAGCAGATAACTGTCAAGGGCGGGCCACAATGGATTGATATCACCAACGTCGACGACGCTCCGGCGGACGACGATGGGGTGACCAAGACAAAACTCAAGTTCGATGCGGATGCTTCGGGTCTACCACAAGGCTTGAGTTGGGACACTAGTAAATGGTGCGAGCCATTCAAGTTGGTCAAGGGAAAGGCCAGTCAAGAAGGGTGGCATTGCGATTTCCCTTGCATCGAGCAAAAGGGACCGGATGACGTCGCCGGAAAATTAGGAAGTTCGCTGCTCTCGGGACTGGAGGGTTAGATGCCAAAGATCATGCTGGAAGACGGAGTTTTGAAACGTTTCTTTCTTATCAAACATAGCAATATATATTTCGCATCTCCTTTTGCCGTCATCTTTGCTATCGTTTCTCGATTTGTACTGAACGTTGAAATGAGATGTTTCACACATATAAAAGTGCTCTTCTGAGAAATTTTTAAGGGGCTCGCTAATTTTACCTATGTAAGCCTGAACTTGACACCTGGTGGACAGAAAAAGCGGCCCTAATTTTGAATGTGTCAAGCCGAGTGGGACATTCAAAACCCGCAATAAAGTGATCTTTTCTTGTCTAGCACGAGCTGGGGGTGTGACACCTAACGAGTAACTCACTGATCAGTGAGCTGCGGCCCCTAAAAGCGGGATACCCCGCACTTCGACCCCGCGGTGAGCACGGAGCATAATCAAAATCGAAAACGTTCGAGAAGACAGGTGCTTTGCTCAAGCAATCATCGGTTGTCTCTTTAGTTACGGGCTATAAATAAATCCCTCTGAAATTACGACACCCGCCATGCGCAACTTGAAAGTACGGACGAAAAAAAAAGCCGCGAAAAGAACTCTTTCCCAAAAATGCCACGTCACCCCATGTAATGATGCCCATGCTTTCTCTAAACCTATTGAGGATTCGCGGCTAAGGTATCTAGACAGGCAAGCTAAATGCCATGAGAGTGTCGATGCCGTCTGTTGGAACGCCACTTTCCCATCGGTTTCTCTTCTTGGTTCTTCGTAGTTCGTAGAAGCTTTTTGAAGTCAGGTTTGAGCAACTCCGTTTCGCCAGCTAACCATGCAATGATATATATCAAAGCGCCCGTAAATGGAATTGCGGTGACCCAATAAACCCACTGCGACAGATCCATGTTGCGTACGTCATTGGTGTTCATACCGAGGACGCTGGCTATGAAAGATAGGGGAAGGAAGATAACGGTGACAGCTGTGAATATGAGAATGAGCTTCTCCTGGCGGTCTTTGTAGCGATCAATGTAAAAGTTATTCTGCAATTCTATCAGCGGAGCTACGTAGATCAACAGTGGAGAGGAGAACCTGGTTAAGTTTATCCACTAATGACTCGCGTATCTCCAAACAGCATAACAGCTTTCTATCGATCTTTGCCTGGGATTTCTGTATAATCAGACGCTCTCGATCTGGTTCTAGCCAAAATTGGCCAGGCCCGCGATGGACTGTAACATCGTGCATCTTTTTAAGAACCTCGTTTTGTCCGTCTAACAAGCTAGAGACCCGAGTGATATGTTTCTCCAGAACATCTAGTTTATTTTTGATGGGAATGTTGGGGTTATTATCGAACTCTCCTGCCTTTAATGTCCAGTAAGCCAAGAGGTATTTGACGCCTATGAGCAATACGGTACTTACCAAATTAATGTACTTTGACCAGTATACGTCCATAATACCCAGTCCTTTATGGCTAATGTCTCTGTGTAGCTCGCTTGCAATTACGCAAAGCAGACCGAATGGACGTACGGTCTCTTTGTCTCGAAGACTGCCCATTGCGAAACTTCGGAGCAATTGAAGTTTCGCTGCATCAATCAAACTCAAGCTCCTGGATATCTCGGTTCTAGATTCTGTGACAGCCCCGGGCTTGTATCTGACTAAAGCCATCAGAACGCGAGGCCAGGCTCTTACGAATTGCATCGGGATTTGGACTTTCAATGGCCCAACTCCACGTGACGGGGAAAGCTCTGTAGTAAGGCGTCTAAGTAGCTTGGCCAATTTTCGGATGTCCCATAAGAATCTTGAAACTTTGGCCCGTTTTGGTATATCCTGTACGCAGCTTAATTATGGGAATTCCTAGAGAGTATCCCTTACTTACATGAAGGAGAATTGTGACCGCGCCCCAATATTTCAAAGCTACCGTAGCACCACTATCATATGGTAGAAAGAATCCAAAAATTGCTTTCAAAGAACGGAGAAGTTCGTTCGTCAAGTCTCTCGCTTCTTGGGTTGAAAGGATGTGGTCCTCTTCAAACATCTTCTTGATGCTCTGCTCACATTCCTCCATCGATTGGGGTCTGCAGATTTTGTATACTTGGTACCTGCTAAGGGATATATTAATTTTCTCTAAGAGAGTTTCGAGCACTACGCCATCAAATGTAATGTACTGATGAACATCGCAATTCTCGTTGTTTGAAATTCTTGGTGGGTCAGCCCGTTTGGCCACTAGCCATAAAAACACGCAGAAACTGTCTAAATGGCTTGATGGTGAAGCTGTTTCGCCGATGACCGCACTCCCAGTGATCTGCAATGGATTGGAATCTCGGTGGATCACTGTGTCTACGCCTTCTTCAGTGCTGAAATCGACTCGTGTATTCGTCTTGACAGCCTCCTCTGCTGGCTGAGCTGTAGTGACCTGGTTTTCCTGAACTGCTTCATCGTGCTTGGTATTGAGTCTATATTCGGAGTTAGAACAAAATCCACAATCGCGGTGTCTAGTTACTTGATAACTTTTCACAAAGAGTGAGGCAAAGTGGTGTATGTTTAGCCTTTTGCATCAGAGTACTCCAAAACTCAGGAGTTATGATGTCGCCATTGAGTACAACAAGGAAATCCTGATCGAAGTCTGTGGTAATATCGGTGAAGTTGGAAATGAATGCCTGTAAAATTCAGTACACGAGTGCAGCCAAGATGTGCCAAGTATGTATCGTACAAACCAAGTTGCACATTGACGGAGGCTGATAAGCCACATACGATTACAACCATCAGATACCCGCAAATCCTCCACAAATTCTTGGTTCTTATCTAGTTGAAACTTTGAAATCTTTATTGAGCTTTCGCCAACCTTTTCAAATGGCAGCGCACTGTAGGTAAGCAATATCCCTGCGTACTTTAGTAACTTCCTGCGTTACTCGAAGGACAGGGCTCAGGCTGACGATTATTTATCGTTAGAGACCAAAACTCTGAAACACTGGCAGACAATTCTTCTTGTACCGGCACTTTACCAGTCTCAGAACCTTCCTTCCTCGTTTTGATGCCTGAAGATTGCGTTGAATACAGCGGCCGAGTTGGATGGGCAGCCAAATTTGTGACCGGTGCAAATTCAATTTCATAGTCATGGATTTCGAAGTAAGACAGGAACGCAACCTGGAGATCAAATTTGCGGTCCTTTTTTACACATCCATCGCCTGGGGTCCATGCACGCGTGTCGATGAACAGAGGTGGTATGTACCGGCCAAGTGGTTGGTTCAAGGATCGATCCCTTTCCCACAAAGGGGCATAGGACAGTACCTTACACATTCGCTTCTTTTCGTCGTCAGATAGATCACCAATTGAAAGAGCATGAGCCTATGATATCATTAGCACAATAAAACTTTGTTTCCTGACATCCTACAACTCGCCTGGAATGATTCTAAACTCATTTGCTGACTTTCGATATGGCTATGTACACATTACTCTGAGCTGCTCATTCACGAATGGTCTACTTACATCCAATGGAATAAGGAAGGCGGGGTTGCCGCCGTCTTTTCCTCCACAACTGAAAGTACTGCTGAAGTTTTAGTGCCAAGTATGTCAGTTGTATATTGCGAATGCAGAACGTAACGGTCTGTTCTCTTGTCTGGAGATTCAACTTGACCCAATGGCAATTTGATCGCGCCATTATCCCTCAGCCAAAACTCGCCCTTTGATGCCGATGAAATGGTCTCCTCTTGAGCAGACGGTTCGACATGTTGTATGTGGTCGCGAAGCAACAACTCAGTGTTGTAGCTGAAGTCAGATCCCAAGTTACTCTGATCGTCGTCTGATGTATCCTCTTCCCCCCTATAATGCGTTCTATCTCCCCTGTGCTTGTAGTAATTTTCAAAAACTTCGGTCCGTCCGGCGTGGTGGTGATGTCGATGTTCACGCCTCGTAGGCGAAATGTACCGTCCTCGGCCCCAATCGTCCCATTCTGAAGAGTCGCTGAAACCACCAGTCCTCGCAAAGCCAAATGTTGTTACTTGAAATTCATTCCCAACTCTCTCAACGATCGGCTCTATCGGTGGGGGAAGATGGGGGTCGATTCTTATGCGCATTTCGGAACCACTTGAGTCAGAACTGTAGCCTGACATAGCAAATTATCGGCGAGAGGTAACTAGTGAGAACGAAAGGGTACGGGTAATTAGCGCTGAAAATAATGTCATGAAACACAAAAGGTTTTAGAAGGGTACCAAGAAGGATATTATATGTACCAAAAGTCGACACAGATATGCTCCCACCACACCCCTAACGAAAAAGCTTATCGCACAGGCGCAAACTTCATCACTTCTACTGATATATCACCCCATCAAAATATTCCAAAAAGCCATACTTAGACCTAGAAACGCTAGGATTCCAATTCATGAAAACGCCAGTGGCCAAGGTATCTGCCCACCCTCGTATGTTCGTGGCGCCATCCAGCTGTGGTGGCGCCCAACGAGTCTTCATGTTTCAAACAATTCAGCCTCGCCGTCCCAAAAGTGTAGATATTGTCGAGCGAAAAACGCCATGGCTCACTAACCAATAAAGACGTACTATATTCTCTTTTGATATCCGATTTTGGCCTGAGACTTTATAGGTAACATCGGTCAAATGCTTAATTTCGGAGCATTCTCTCCCCTGGAGGACACAGATTTCCAATGTGGCACGCCTACTTATAGTGGGGTATTCAAAAGCCCCAATAATTGGTGCTGCCTTTTTTTGGTCTACCGTGAGCCGCTTCAGATTACGGCTTTGAGACGAACGAAGAGCTTCGTTGACGAGAAACATTGATATTGGCAAATGAGCGTTGCTCGCTCCCGAAAGCACCAGTCAAAGAACCCGGTACAAAAGTCCAAACCCAACAATCGAGCTATTGGGGGCGATTAGGAAGCTAGTATATGAATGACGGAGCTGTCATGTGCTTGCCTTTTTGCATTCGACCTAGGGTCCGGCGCAGGCTAGTCACTCTTCGTTACCGAATTTATCTACATCGAGATTAACGGCACGACTGCACGAAATAAAAAGATGATTCATATATATTTTCCCAAATCCCTGTGTTCTCCAGTATCCATATCATTGCCCTTGAAAATAATACAAGCGAAAAGGAAGAATGTCTGCGGCGGCCCACGAATCAGAACCATGCCGTATGTTTGAATTCCATGTAACATTAAAGACTCACATTTATGCTAACAGATTGCAGCTATCGGCATATGCTCCCGCTCATGTCAATGCAGTAGTCTCTCTTTAGAAGACTCGCCCCCTCCGTACGAGTCTCTTTCGAAGACAGGATTCCAAACCACAGGGGAAACAGACGATCACCACAATGCTTCCAATTCTAGATCAGATGACCGCAATTTGGAAAGCAATGTGCCGAAAGACCCACAGAGCAAACACAATCCCCGCAGACCCCCTAGGGAATACGCCTTCTTTCGACAAATGCTCCGTCAATTCCACGAAGTTCGACGAAGCTACCGAAACAAGCGACTAGCAGACACACCTGCGGGCTTCGCTCGCGAAAAGTTAAGAGCGAAGGAACTATTGCTTTCGCTGAAAATTCGCGTTGCCGGAGTCTATTGGTACGACGGCGGCGGATTCGAGGAAGCTGCTCAGGAAAATGCAATTTGTGCGTTGCATAGAGACAATCAATGTTACTGTATTGGGTTTTGTTGCCGGCCTCAGACTCCAGAGAATCGCACAATATACATAGATTGGAAGCCGTTTGCTCTAGGCAAACACGAGAGAATGAAACGAGGAGAGGAGTGCGATGTTCATGGTGGCCTTGAATGCTGCTGCTGGCTGGAACCCTTTGAACGCGAACTCGAGAACGAAAAAGGTATTTTGTGTCTTTACGATCTCAAGAATAGTTGGAGGGAACGAATATGTATGAGTTTTATATGTGAGATTTGTGCTTCGAATTCTACGTTTGGCAATGGAAATAAAAGCAGCCCAGTAGGCGCGGTCTGAAGCGATGTCGCACCTTTATACTCTCTCGCAAACTATATCACTTTACCGCACGTCTATACCCTTCCTCTCCTTTCTAACTACGGAATCGAGAACTGAACAAATTCAGTGATGAGAAGAAAAGAGGACAACAGTACAACGGGATAGAGCAAGCTGCAAGAAAACATTAATAGCAAGGCAAGGCTCGGGAATATTGTTCCTGTAGATTGCCGCCAGACCCACTAGGGTTTAACGGAAATCAGAGCTAGTGAGCAAAGATGATCGACTTATTAAATTTCAGGAATTTATTCAAGATATATGTATATCTAAACATGTGAAATATCTCCTAACTCCCACAATGCAGCCAGCACGTGTACTCTATACTCTTACAAAATACAACGGAAAGCCCAAAACAGGGTATATATTACTCTCCTTCCCCCACCTAAACATTAGCAGCACTCCCCCTCCGACTCTGCACCGGCGTCTTCTTCCCCACAGCCGCACTATTCTTACGACTCCCCCCAGTAGCAGCATAACTATTCTGCCTACTACCCATCGCCTGCCTCATCCTCAAATCCTGCTGACTTCTCGCAAAACTGGCATGGCGAACACCAGACGGTATACGCGAGAGACGACGGCCGCCATCTGGGCCTTCGACGCTGGGGCGCGCTTCAGCTAGTTGTTGCGCGAAGGGCGAGCGTTTGCGTAGGACGGGACCTTTCCAGTAGATTATGTAGACGGCGATGACGAGGACGAAGGAGATACAGGCGAGGATTGTGGAGGCGTAGGCGAGGGGTTTAGAGCCGATGTCTGGGGTTGGGTGTTAGGTTTGTGTGGAAGGGAGGGGAGGGGAAAGAGGGCTTACTTTGGAAATAGGGGGTTGCGGGGATGGTGAGTACACCGGCGAGGAAATCACGGGACCAGCCGTTACCGCCGGTTGCTGAGGCGGAGTAAGGTCCGTAGGCACAGATCATGTAGTCGATGGTTGCCATGTAGATACTGTAGTTTGCGATGCCAACGATGGCTCCGAAGACCATGGAGCCGATCCAGTGGATTGGCGGGCCGGTGGATGTCCATGCGAAACCGATCAGACCGATAGGGAGGCAGGGTGCTGTGTACAAAAGCCACCAAAGACGGGATTCGTATTGAGCGTGCTCGTCGTCCGGCTTAGCTTTTCGTTCCGCGATGTTACGCCTGATTGCTGGGAAGAATGAGAACCAGGCAATGAAGTAACCGATGACAATGGGGATAAATGAAAGTCCAATCTCGACGGTACTAAAGCCCCATTGCTTGTAGACGAGGGCGAAAGATTGAATGAACATGAAGATCAGTGCATCGGAGAAACCACTGAGAAGTGAAAGTGTGAGGACAATCGGCTCGGTAAGGAACATCTTGAAGGGACGGATCCATGTGACCAAAATCTCCTTGGCTGAGAAGCGGTCCTTGAACGGAACAAGCTCATCGGGGCCCCAAATGTTCTTGTCCTGGCCTGTCTTGCGTCTTTTCTTCGCAATGTTGTCCATCATGATGGTGGTTCTGGTTTCAGGGACGCAGACAAGATGAAGAATCTGGACGAATCCTCCAAAGATCAATTGGATCCAGATGCTCCATCTCCAGTCCAGGTATGCTTCGCTGAAACCACCAATGACAGGTCCTAGCACAGATCCGCCGACGGAAGAGAAGACAACAAATGCAACTGCATATTGCTGGTTGTCAGCTTCCCACATGTCGGCAATCATACCGAGTGTGACTGAACCACCGGCAGATGACAGACCACCCAAGGCTCGGCCGACCATGATGGAGGCAAAATTAGGCGCAAGCGCAACAGGAAGCTGCCAGAGGTTGACCAAGAACAAACTCAGTTGAAGGATGGGCTTGCGTCCCAACTCCTCTGACCACGGCGCCCAAAGCTCGCATCCAAAGGCGTACAACACCAAAAATATCATTGCACCGCATCGAGCTGCCTGCTTACTGACACCGAATTCTTCTGATATGCCGGGAATGGCGTTGGAGTAAAGACTGGTGTTGAAGTTCATGGAGACTTGGACCATGAAGATGACACTGAGAATCATCCATTTCTTCCATTCCGGGAAGCTGAATCCGAGCTCATCGTAGCAGTCCTCTTCTGTGATTTCGATCTTGTCGTATGTGCCGGCTTTCTCGACGACGGGGAGGCTGTCGTCGGTATCCTGTGGGGGATCGATTGCTTGGTTTGCGCCCCAATGTGTATGGTGGGATTTTTGAGGGTGGGCAGCCTCGCCTTCAGCGAGTTCTGCACGGGTTGTCGAAGAAGTATCGGACCCTTCGACTTTCTTTTCGTCAACGTATTTTTCGGTGGAGGGGGCTGGGTCGGTCAAGGGAGCTTGGTGCTCAACCTTCTCGTTTGGGGTAGCCATGATGGCGGATGTGTGTGAGACGAGAAAACCCAGGCAAGTAGGTAGCACGTAGATAAACTCCAAACTACTCTGGGGGATATTGGAATACTTTATGAAGGACTACCCCACAATTGATCCAACTTCAGAGCTCCACAGTCGTCATGAACCTCTCCTTGAAATCAAGAAAAATATGGGGAATAAGAATGTGGGAGGTGGATGGTCAATATAAATTCCTCGAGGTCCCGGTGAGTCCCAAAGGACAGAAGCTATGCCTTAGTACGTCATTAGAGCGACGCCGATGAGAAAGTGCGCGTGGATGCGGCGCTGCAAGTGGGGAGACGAGGAGCTTAACCCTACTCGGGGCCCAAACACCAACAGAGTACGGCACTCATCGCGACCATCTCGATGACTCTCCACAAGTTGTGTGTACATGACCAATGGTACGAGGTATTTCTACAATGTCCCTAGTATGGAAGAGGGCAAGCTTTGTTCCAGGCGGGCAAGCCGTCTGCGGCCATGTCGGGCTTTGCAGTATTTTTACATCTTTTACATCAAGAAGCAAGCTAATTGCACGGATAACGTGAGAGATCGACACGGCAAGGTTCGCTCTGGGGATCAGCTGCTGCAAGTGAAGAGTGCATATTCTGCATATCCTGCTACATCCAGGAAAACCTGCCAATGAGATCACACACAGGGCCAGCCAAAGATGGCTATCAAGCGCGATGACATATGTCAAAGGTTAGCAGTCTGGGGAAAGAAACGCGGGTGAAGGATGTAGCCTGTGTAGGATGCGCCGTAGAAGCAAGAAGGAACGCGGACGGGTCCGACGAGAAGATGGGGAAATGGGAAATGGAAAGAGGAAAGGGCGCGCGTGTGTTGGAATATAGCAGTGACGTCACGGACAATTGTGAAACGCGTTTGCCTGCTGGGAAATGTACGAAGATGAAAGCCATACTACCACTCACTCTGTTAATCCGAATAATCCGAATAATCCGAATATGCATCAGCTGCACGAGAACAGAGAGTGAGAGTATAGTTGCATCTTCTTCTTGGCGTTTCTCTGGATCGATGATGTCGTGTCGCATCAAGCATCCTCCAAGTTTTCCAAGATCGCAGCCCGCCGAGCCTCACCGCCACTCCTCGCCAGACCACCAACCAACACCGGCTGATCACCAGACAAGCAATTGCTTCGCTCCAAACCTGGAAGATGGCTTTCTTTCTGCCTAACAAGATTCTGCGTCCTGTGCAACGTTGAACAAAGATTGATATGAGCAAGGCTCAAAGGGTATCCCGAATAGTTGAAATGTCTCGATGCTTGACGTGAGCTACGAATGAGGATGAGGATGAATCCGAAATGACTGGCGATCAATCCTTTGATAAAGTTTTCAAAAGTTTTAAGACGTCCAGTCTTGCCAAGAAGGCAAGCTTCAAGACGAATTCTAGGCTGAGCTTAGCTTGAAATACCCTCTTTCGATATGTTTTCCAATCCTTCGTCCTAGCTATCACCGGTTTCTATTTTAAGTCATGCATCTATTAGAAAAAGATTTTGAAATCTGCTCTCAAGAGATTCAACTGAAAATCTTGGAGAATACTTTCACGTGTCCATCACGTGTCTTGTCCAGCGCTCTAGATATGTCTGCTGTGCATGTAAAAGCTCTTCATTGACCTCACATAATCGCGAGTCTCTAATCTTCGCATATGCTAGTTCATACCTTGCTACTTTGTTCTCGGAACTAAAATAGTCACGTGACTTACAAAATGCATCAAAATACTCGATTCACCAAACTGGTATAAATGTATGATGCCTTGCGATGTCTCAATTCATGTAGAGCTTTCAACGTAGTACTTCTACCCAATTGAATTCCCGGGCATGTTACCCTTCACCTGATGCCTAAGTTTAGCGAGCAACTACATATTACCTTCGAACTCCTTCCCATCCTCTTCCTTTCTCAAACATCTAAAAAATACCAGTGTCTTAATCTTCGCAAAGTCCAATAAATCCCAATAAAATCAACCCATCTCAGTATTCCGTTCCACCCCTACACAATGTCCAACCCAGCCGAAAACTGGTCATCAGGCAAAGACGATGGCTCAAAAGATGACAACCCGTCGGAAAAGCCAAGTCAGAGCAAACTCACGGGGAAATGGAAAATACCAGATGCAGCCACAACTCCAGCTTCGTCAACTCTCAGCCCCTCCGACAATGACCAAAACCCAGGAACAGCAGACAGAGACTCGACCGGGGTAGACTCTGAGACGCAGAGGCAAACTGGGGAGCTGGCGGCAAAGATAGCTACAGCGACTATCAACGATCAAGAAATCACTCCATCCATGGGCCTCAATCGCTCCAAGGACCCCGTGGAAGGGGAGACGTTGAAGAATCGGCTGAGGATGGCGGAGCGGTTAGATCGGAAGTGAAGGTCAATTTGAATTTGTTGTTTTCGATGGAGTTGGGAGTTTATGACGGAATGAAGGAATTATTGCTGATGAATTTTGACTCGGGTTTTCAATTGGAGGGGATGGGTTCAGCGGAATTCGAGCAAGGGGAGTTGGAAGATAATTTGAGCTTGCTTTTGCTCCGCGATATTTCTTTGATTTGTCGGTCTCGAGCCTATATACTCGTAATCTCAGATCTTGCGCTGTAGTTCTGCGGGTGTTTGAATTGCAGTTTGGCTGCGAAATTTCCAATCAACATATACTCTATAGCTCCATCCCGCATCATTTCGCGGGCAGTCCCTAGGCCTCATGCCCTTGCAGTTTGTAGACCCCATAACGCCTAAAGCTATACCAACTCCTTTAAATCTGACCTTTTAGCATCTCAATGTTTCCTCTGCTTAGTTTCCCGTCTTTTTTGCTTTCCAGCGTATTCGTCTCGAGAGAACACCACCTTCGCCCTCAAACCGGAGGCTAGCTCTCACACATCCATTCATCAAGTGTGCCTTCAAAGTTCCGCATTCGCGGCTGCAGGTTTCGGGGGCATAGTAGTCTCCAGCGGCATCGCCCAGCCCATTCCCCAATCCACCTTATTCAAATAACATCCCAGCGCATAATACGCATACGATTCCGCTTCGAAGGCGTCAGCAGAAATTCTCAACCTAAAAAAAGATAGTCAACTTACCATTCGTCTGAGCCTTCCCCGGATTCCCCAACGCCAAAGTCACAACGCCCTCAAATCTATACGCAAGTCCCGCCGCAACCAGGTTTCCATTCGCGTCTCTAGTTTGCTGAAGCGGGTTACCGTCCCAATCATACCCAGGCTCATCGATAACTATGTTCCCCATCATTAGCCCCTCTCCTTCCCTTCAAACTTAGGCGAAACTAGGAATGGTCACTTACTCTCCTGCCCCACCCCACTCCCCAACAAATGCGCCATCTCATGAACCCACGTAGCGCTCACCGCAAAAAACCCATCCATCTGATCCCCCTGCACCAAATTCCCCCCATCCCGACTCCCCACATTTATCTTCTGCTGGCCGTTATTGTACCCTAGCAGACTCTTGTCACCGAGATTGCCTTTGAGGAGCTCGGGGCAGAGAACCATGGTGTTGAGGCCGGGCAGGTTGAAACCTGCTGTTCCGGGGACGGCGCAGCGGGTGGTGGTGCTGGCGCGGTTGATGTCGGCGTATTGTTTTAGGTCGGGGTACCAGGAGGCTGATTTGGCTTTGTTGCCGGATGCTGGGGAGGAAGGTTAGATTTGGGGAGTTAGAGGGGGGGCGGGGGTGGGATTTACTGAGTGTGAGGGCGTCGCTGAGTGGGACGTCGGGCACCTTGTTGCCGTCTAGATCGTATGCCGTGTCTGTCCACACAAGAAATGTGGAATCGCAGTATAACCGCGGTTTCTCTTTCACAGACGACAGTTCTGCTGGTGTGAAAGCTTCAAAAATAGCTGTGCACCCAGAATTATTAGTCCACTCACAACATCTTCATCCCATCATAAAATAACGCACCTTCAATGAAATATAACGCCAGAATTTGATCCTTGGGCAACTGCTCGGATCCAACAAGTCCTCGTGTATAATCAAACAAATCAATCGCCCAAATATTATCCGCGAGCCTCACTTCAGAGAGCTTTCCATCGCCGTTTTTCAGTGTTTGTAAAGTATCGTACGCGGCGCCTGACATGGAGAAGGCCTCGCCTAGATAATGGTTCATGTCATCCAGGTAGGGATCACAGCTGCCGGGAGCATCTCCCGTTGGCATCGTGTAGTAATCTGTGACCTTTCCGGTGTACAGCGCGGGGTCTGCGATACTCGTGGAAATCCATGTTGAGAAAAGAACTGCAGAGGTCAAAGAAAGGCGGCTCGGTGTAGGAGACCACATGGCTGCAATAAGGTAGTCAGAGATTGCTTAAAGGAAACGACTGGCTGGAACCGATTTCGATCGGCCCATTGATGTATATTGTAGGAAAATGGAATTTGCGAAACTCTCAGATATGATGCGGAAAAGTGGGAAAGAGATATTATGAGAGAAGAGAGGAATTCAGAAAACAGCCATGGTCAAAGGAACGCGCATAGCCCATGCCTTTCATATCTTCGAGATATTTGCGGTCGTTCCGAACAGGATTAAACCACAGGATTCGTTGCGAGGGTGCGCGGCAGATCACGATGTAAGCACAATTGATGCATAAGGAAATGAAAGGAGCATGCGGTTAAAGGAAATATCAGCGCATAACAAAACTTCGGAACGACTAAGATCTTCTAATTGGTGTATTTCTAGATGCTGATTATTGAGGATCATAAATAGGCAAGGGGTCCTTTTTTCGGGCCATTCGGTAGGAACCGACCCCAAACAAATTGCTTGTACAGAGTAAGCTTCGCTGAGTGGTCAGGTATTAATACCCTAGAATCTAGCGCATACATTGCGAGTTAAGCTTTCGTTCGGATATTTTTGCCCCATAAGAAAGCTCGGGGCAGTGCTGGTACCTGCGTCCTGTGCCCCATCGGCAGCCAAATTTACCGATGCTGCAGGAGCAGAAGGAGCCTCCTTCATCCACTTCGAAACATTTCGTTGATAGGCACCAATGAGAAGCAAGAGCGAATAGGGCTGAGGCTATCCCTTCAGCCACTGTTTCTTCCTTCTTCATCTAAATCTGGGCAAAAGCATGACGACTCATTATCTGCGTTTTTGATCAGGATGAGGCACGGATTGAGACTGCCGGTCCTGGGTCCTATTGCCTTTTGATTAGTATGATGCAGCCCTATTTGAAGATCTCGCTAGGGTGGGGTTCTAAGTGAATGTTTCTGAGGAATCCATATCATGTCTTGATTCCCACTTGTATTATTTCCTCTCATTTCGTCGCTCGTCGATACCAACTGTCGTTTCAGTGCAATAGTCACCATGCGTTATTCATTTAGCCAACAAAGACAAATATTTTTGTTTTCAGCTCTGATTAGTGGTACCTTCGCTGCCACATCGAGTTCTTCCATATCCTCAAAATCGTCCATATCCGCTGGCACTCAATCAAACTCAACTAGATATGATACTGTCACCATTGCTTCACTGGCATCAGTGACAACGATTACAAAAGACAATTATACCTTCACAGTGACTCCCGGCTCAAGCGGCGAAGCAAAACCAACTACTATCTCCGAGCCCAACGGCGGAGATGCAGTTTTCGTCTCGTCACTTCTCATTATCGCCATACCAACCTCCGCATCCTCTGGTCTCAACAGCTCCAATAGCTCCACGTCTTTATCGAGGAGCAATACAGTGCCTAGCACAAGTCTTAGCTTCACCAACTCTTCTACAGTGGTTTCCACGACCAGCCGGTCGAGTTCTGTATTTAATAATTCGACAGCTATTGGAACAACATCCAGCAGTGGTGTACGTTCGAATAGCTCATCTAGTGCTACTTCGACATTGAGCACGAAGTCGGGAAATGGCACCTCGATTTCGTCAGGTTCAAGCAGCTCTTCAGCCTCCAAAACTTCGGTAAGTAATTAAAAAGCTTCATAACAATTTTGAGGAACAGGGAATTAATGAGAACATAGTCAAGCAGCTCACTTATAGGAAGCGTTTCATCGACATCATCAGCATCAAAAGGATCGTCGACGCAAAGTGGAAGTTCCATAACAAGCTCGGCAAGCCCATCTAGTTCCTCGACGATCCCAGTTTCTACCAGTTCCTCCAATAGCTCTAGCGTACCCACGTCCACTAGCTCCGTTGACCCCCTCAATGTAGAGCCATATATATCAACAGTAACTACTGTAGTCTCAGGCACAACTCAGCTTATCCCATATCTGTTTGGGGGCAGGTTCACAACCCCCGTTCCCGTCCCAACTACCGCTCCAATTACAAGCCTTGTTGCAACTGGTTCAATCGCAAGTTCCAGCGCCAGCGCCCTATCAAGCAAGGTCAACAATGACCTGATCCCAATCATCTTGTTGTGGAAAGACACCCCTCAAAAGTCACAAGCCGATGACGCTATTAAGGGTATCAAAGGCATTCTCCCATTCGCCGAAGACCTTCTAAGCTCGCTTGGAGGCGATCCTACTCCAGGGAAAAGCGACTGTACGGGGGCTAAGAGGAGAGACTCACTGGGGAAGAGATTACCAGACCCATTCAAGATTGCTGGCGACATTATCAAGGCTGTTTCTTGTGTAGTGAACACTTTGGAGAAAACATCGAGCGAGATCGAAGCAGGTTTAGACACTGCTGTGAAAGATGTTGAGGGCGATATTTCGACCTTGAAAAGCCTGACCACAAATCTCGAAAATGAGGAGGAGGGGAAAGATGAAGAAAGCTCGACAGACAAGTCTTCTTCGACCGAGACATCGAGCTCCTCCAGTTCAAGCTCCTCAAGTTCGAGCTGTACAAAAACGGTCACTACAAAGGACTTTTATGTCAAATGCTCCCCGAGCACCATTTCCCTCAGCTCGAACTCAGTCTCAGTCACGCAGGTCTGCACAACCTCAACATCTACGGTCACTGGAGGCGACTGCTCAGTCACTGCTTTCACCACAACGAGTACTTCTTCAGGGACGCAGTCACTTGCCACAGCTGTCGCGACCATTGATGACAACTATATTGTGTCCACCAAATTGCCAGCCGCGGATACATCCAGAGCTCTGTTCCTCGACAATCGGCTAAGCTCGGTGATGAATAGCAATGGCTCAGCATCAATCTGGCCAGGGGGCAATACACAATTAACCACTTTCACCGGTGTGACCAGGACACATACTGGACCGACCTCCAGCCAGACAAATCCCGTCAATTCCACGTCTACATCTGCTTCGCAATCTGGAAAGACCAGTTCCGCCCCCTCAACCTTCTCAACTGTCACCACCAAATCCACCAATTCCTCATCTTCGACGGAATCTACCATCAAAACCTCTTCCTCCGTATCTATGACAAAATCTGCCAGCATTCCGACCTCCTCACAGAAACCTACGTCAAGCACTACTTCCACAGCAACCAGATGTGTTGGAAACCAAGTCGAATCCCCCTGCGTCGCTGGCGGTTTCCCATCCCTAGCACCCTATTCCGGCTCTCAACCCCCATCTTGCCTCCGCGCAGACGGCGAAACCGGCAGTCTCCCACGAATCAATGACAAAGCCGCCTCCGACGCAGCCACAAAATACTGCGCCCAGCTCATCAGCGCCGGTTCCATTATCGTCGCTGATGGCGTAGACGTAGAGCCGTATGTGGTAAAAGGGGTGGCGGAGGGTGGGGCACAGATGACGCTCGATATTCTGTATGATGTTGATGGGTGCCCGACTGATAAGTCGAAGAACACGGTGGATTTTAAGAAGATGGGACAGGATGAGTGTGTGATGAATATGTATACGGCTGTTTCGACGGTGTGTGCGCAGGATAAGACGTGGGATGATTATAACGCGGATTTTACGCTGGAGGGGGGGACGTATATGAATGATTGTGCGATTTGGACGATTAGTGCGGGGCCGTAGATTGTATATAGTAGATGGCGTTATGGGGCGTCCAAAATCTTAGGCGTTTTGATGGATTTCGGTTTCTGTGCTGATGGTCTGTGGAAAGATCGAGATAGAACGGCTGTGAGAATGTCCCACAAGATAGACAACGCTCCGGATAGAGGTTCAAAAGAAAGAAAACATGAGAGCTTGTCGAAAAGCCACCATGATCTCCGTCCTTATTTCGATTCCCAACCCGTCTCACCCCGTTAGTTGTTGTAAAGTTACAATATCCAGATACAAATACAATGCCCGATTCGGACCCCAGCTGAAGTCGCTGTAATAATCCGGTACAGCATAAGAGTAATGTTTGGTCCAAGGTAGAATGTCCTCGCTCTCGCTCTCGTCGGCTATTTTAGCAAGAATGGCTCTCCCAATGATATTGAAGCCTCCCTCCCGTGGGCGAAGCACAGCTGCCACGTCGCAGCCGAGGAACTGGCAAATGTAGTCGCCCGGTAGAGTATTGGTAGGTGCGTATCCTGTTTGATCAAACTGGGAGTTGTCCATCACAATTGGCAAGCATTTTTGAGGTTCTTGTTTGGTACATTTAGGCACTTTGGTGGAAGGCTGTATATCTCTGGATATATTCCACAAAAGGTTTTCCTGAGATGCGTCGCGCGCTGCTAGCCGTCAGTTTTAATGCCAATTCACGAGAAGATCAAAAGCTTACCGTATACGGCGAATGAAGCTTGGGATTCTATGGGAACAATCCTGTTTATGTCTCCAAGTAAGTGGCTCCTTGTGTATGTGCAGTACGGAAATTCCATCGGGGCACCACAAAGAGACTTGAAGAGTTCGCTTGAATCGAACGGAGTACCGACTCTTTCGATCCTTCCACTTAGCAGCCCGAATACATGCATCAAGGGAGAATCGCCGTCTGGTTGCTCAGACATATGTTTTCGAGCACCCAGTTCGAGCTCCTCGGCTTTATTGAAAGACTGTTGAAGGACTTGACTGAACCGAACGACATGTTGACTTGGACCTCTCCGTGAGCGTTTACTTGCTTGGTAAGATTCGATGGTATCCGAGTACACTTCGAAAAGGGACCTCGAGTAGTCGACTTTCAGGATGTCGCTAGTATCATCACCAGTATCTTGGTAATCATGGGCAAGTCCGACAAGCCCATATACTTTATCCCTCGGGTCGTGGCAGTTACAAGCTATGCAGCTCTCTATCCAATCAGCAAGTCCATTGCGTTGAGCGTTCCTCCTGTGCGAATCCAGCACAAAGGCTTGGCTTCTCTTGAGATCTTGAATGTCGTCGTAAAAGCGAGCGTGTCGTTCTAATTCGTAATCCATGCCATGGGAATTCAAAAGCGTCCGGAAGGCTTGCAAATTCGCCCAGCTCGTGCTAGCGTCGTCAAAAAGGAGTGTGATTTTGGAAGCGAGTCCAATCTCTTGAACGATCCACATTCTTCGCCAATACGGAAGACCCATGAGTAATCCTTTGAACCCTGGAATGGCCAGTCCTGAAGTTAGGTCTCGTATGAGCTTGGGCCCGTTGTCGGGCGAGTCCGGTAGCTCCTCGATGCTCCATATTGCATCGTAAATGCTTTCTCCACTGATCTTTTCGTCTTCACTGCGGATTCTTGCGGTACACAGCTTCTGGTCCCTGCAACCAAGCCACACGAAAACCTCTTGTGCCATTCTATAGATCATACCCATGAAGCGCACCTGGTGATTCCTCTCGGCAATGTTCTGCTGGTCAATACATATCGCGTCAATCCAGATCCATATGGGACCATCTTCGGAGATTGGATTCGAATCTTGTGATTGGAGAGAGGATTGGGACTGATTACTTGAGTGAGAAGCTGGCTGAAAGGCGTGGAAGCCCATGTAACGGAGATGCCAGAGCGCCTTCCAAAGATTCTGTCGAATGTTTATTTTGTGCCGATTGAGAAAAATAGACTTCGTTTTGGGACTTCCCCAAGCATAGGATAATGCTCGATATGGCGGGGCATCTGATAGTCGGAAGTGCTCAAGACGACACCAAGGGACGAATTCTTCATGTGATTTCCAGTCCCATGGAGGGCTTTCAATCATAAGTAATCTGATGGTATCATGCCCCTCGAGCGGTTCGTATTGATAAGTTGTGGATCGGAAACCTGCACGGGCCGATGGCATAGCTGGTCAGGTTTGGTACTCGCGATAAAAGGAGTGAGACTTGATCGAATGAACTCGGAGGCAGCGCTTACAATATAAACTCGAATGCTCCGGAGTGGCTGACACAGCCACGCCCCCGCACAAAGCCCTGAGCTTGGCACTAGGCTCAGCCTCAATTACGGAAATGCCTATCCTTCAAATACCTCGTTGCTTAATTTATGGAGAGAATTTCGAGGCCATACTATATAGTTGTTCTTATATCAAGGCCTTAGGGAACGTTAGAACAATTCCTTGCATAAACATTGAAAGAAGCAACACATCACATTGTGCGATTTTTGGCTGTTCACCTGAAGTCTAGCGTGCGAATACGTAATTTTTAGCGCCTCAATCGCTAAATTTATAGGGGCTTTCAGTGGAGAACATCCAATCTCACCTCCCTCTGCGGGTGCGCCAAGCCACCGCGCACGTATCACATCGCCGCTCTGCTCACCTTTGCTTAACCTCAACCTTACCCATTCTCACCGGTCTTCTTGTGCGTACTCTACCACTTCATCCCTGCTTATTCTTTTTGCCTAGGATAGACCCTTCTCCAGTCCCAAACGCAGAATTAACAATATACACCCCCTTTCCGTAACGGTTTTACCTCGTGTGGAAGTCCAAATCCGAGCCTGGGAACATCATTCAGATCATTTGGATCTCGCAAAACCCCAAATATCAACTCCACCTTGGAAATCTCTTTGCTCAGCGGCTGAGCGCCCAGCGAATGACCCTTGGTCAAAGCATCTAGCGTCGGATTTCGCGTCGTGGACACAATTCCAGAAAAGGAAGTATTGCAACTGACTCCATTGACTATGTAAGCCCGCAGACCTACTAAAACACAAAACAAGCAGGCAAAGAATGCAAGTCCGTATGCCAGAAATAGATTGCGGGTAATGTAAGCGTAAACGTTGATCTGGGTTGAAACGAAGACTGTCGTGTTGTAAGGAGAATCCGACCTATAAAACTCTAGTCAACTCGTCTGGCATAAATTTATTGCCTCACATGATTTGAGATACAGGTCTCTTACCAAAATCTTCTGTCGCTGAAAAGACTCAAAGTTAAATTTCGAGATAGCTCTCCAATCAATTCCCCAATTGTCTTGTTTGTAGGCTCATCCGACCCGTCGTTGGGGAAATATACTGGATCAAGGACAAAGTCCGAAGCTTTCATCAACGAGGTCTCTGATAACCTTGCCTCGTAGCCGGCGTAATCTTGAAATTTGTAGAGTTGATAGCAGTTACTGGTGTCACAGGGCTTCCTGGGATCCCCGTCGTTGGGATCATTGTCCGTGATCATAGTCTCCAAATCAACATATGCGATAAAACCTCCCACGAACCCCATAATACTATTCAATATACTGAAATAAGAGTATGCCGTAGGGTCTGTTGGACCCGCAGCGCCGGGAAGAGGACGCACATAGCTCCATTCAAATGGCTGTTTAACGCTTTGTCTGTCACCTGAAACCTCCCAAGTAATGTTATATGACGTCTCCTGTATAGAACAGGAATAACGTGAATTTCTAGATCTCACCCAAAAATAGTCGTAGCCATCTTGGCAGAGTAAAATCCAATGGCGGTTGAACTGACCAGGGTTGAAGTTATTGTGGATGTTCGTTGCCCGAAGGCAGGTATCGACGAAAGTACTAGCATTGAAGGCCGTCTCGTTTAGAATTCCGGGGATAGAATAACTGTCATTACTGGCCCAGGCAGATGGATAAAAGCCAATGTAATGTGGAGTGTATGTTATTGTCTCGTTGGGGTGGTAAAACGTGGGTGCGGGAAAGAGAAGAGGCCCTTGATTAAATATCTCATCAATACGTCGTGTAACGTTCTCAGACGGGGATTCACAACGTAAAGAGGGACCTATAAAGCTCATACTGTATGAGGAGTTGGGAACAACGGCGGCCATGGATAATATGTCCATTTGGGAAGCTACTGCTGGTGCGAGGCGATCCAGGATCGACACGGCCAATTGCCCACCGAACAAGTCAGCATCTGAGAAGTTGACAAAAGGAGCCTGTAAAAGGCGCTGGTCGATTTTGCTATGGTGTACAACGATTAGGGTGGCGGGTGTAATGAGAGCTGATAGAGGGAGCAGCCTGAGAAAATTGTTAGTAAACCCTAGAGCATTTCAAGAATATCACAGTCTCAGGGATTTTCGTCAAAGCTCTGGCTGATTATGACATTCCTCGATGCCATAATAAGAGTGTTTTGATGGGTTTTGATCACCACCAAAAATTGAGATGTACACAACTATTAGACAACTGAAAGCAATGATACAAGTCAAACTCACCAGGTTATCAGGGCCAGGGTGCTTCCAATTTTGACTCGCTTCAAATACTCCAAATTCAAGAACGAGAATATATCACTAATAGCTGAAAATTCGGCATCCAATGCTGCAATCGTCATTGGCTTTCGGTTCATCGTAGTCCAGATATGCTCCTTGTAAGCAAACGACGTTGCTGCAGTGAAACATGTTTTCGCGAGCACGGAGAAAGCAGTACCAAACCTGATCTTCCACTCCTGGGAATTTATATCCCATTTGTGGCTATTGTCTTCACCGGAAAGTGCCTCGGTTCCGACGAGAGAGTTGTAATAAAAATGGTGAGCCAAAGAGAAGCCAAGACCAGCAAGTATAAAGCCAACCATCTTTGTCGGTGCGGTCCAATGCACCTTCCATGAAACATATTTTGGGGTCGGAGATATGATTTCGCTGACTGTGGAAGCGGATGTAGTGTTTATGGTTGAGTCCGATTCTAATTGAGGATGCTCTGGTGTCAAAGGTGGAGAATTATGGTTTGGTGATGGTGAACATTGTAGGCTACCAGCTAAGTCCAAGTCGTGAGTATCGAAGTTTATAAATGATGACCTATTGGAATTTAAAACTTTAGGAGATGCAGTCGATTTTGGCCTCGCAGTGATCGTATGTTGATTTGATATTGATGCCATAATGGATTCTGAAATGATTGAATGGAATGGGATAGCACCGATGAGCGAGAAATATCTTGAGGTTTCAAGATGTGCACTACAATCCGTTTTTATCTCTTTCACAGTGGCCATGTTATCAGAAGATAAGTAAATCAAGCCCACCTAAGCCTTAAATGTTGTGAAACCGCACATAATCACGATCCCTAACACTTCCTAAAAGGAGAACGGGTGTGTGGCTGCGCCACGTCGAAAAAGTCCGGGTAATCGTGACTCAATATATAACGTCGTATTTTATGCAATGCGGTGAAACCTACTGTATACATCCGACGCACCCCCAAATTTAACTACTGTGACAGTAGGTATAACGAACCTTGCTGTTGGTGTTAGGCAATGTGCTCCAAGTTGCAGTGCGCCAAATCAGAATACGCAAAACTGATATGGTCTGGATTGTAGTACTACAAGTTATAATAGTATAAACTTACAACCCCGCCGGTAAAGCAGCTCTGCTCACCTTTCCGAACAGAAACGGATTTCTTCATGTTAGGATTAGCCTGTGATAATGAACTTTTATTCTTGTAATGAGACTTAGCTGGGAATACATCACCTGACTCGAAACAAGATCTGAGATTTCTTAGCTCACAACGCCCCCAAGCCTTTATCTACTTGAGTAGTAGTAACTAGATCCGAAATTAGTAAGATCAAACTAGTATGGGACATACTAGATTAGCGTAAGCTATTCGCAAGGAATATAGATATATCGTATGATATTCGTTCGTAAGAACATTTTGCATTATGCGCAAGGCGTAAGCCCATTCTATAAGACGTAAGTCAGCTTGTGTATACAAGAGAAAGATGGTGTAAACCATGGGCTTGTAAAGCCCAATATTTCACCCCTCTGATTCAGGGCGCCGCGTAAGCGGAAACTTCTCTCATCTGCAGTAATTGGCATGTAGCTATAGTTCGGATGTTTGGAGTTTCGATTCTTCACAATCACTCTGCTCTTGTGGGACATTCTGCCCGATCGAGATATCGCGTCTCCAGAGGACTTAGTGTATGGCCTCGTTGAATTATCGAGATTGCCTCGGCCTCCGATTCGTTAATTGATGGTCATCAGGTTTGCAAGTTTGGGTACTCTCTTTGATTCTCCCATTTGATGTGGAACATTCAAGGCCGTGTTTGGGCTTCGTAAATGTCGGGATAATCAGAGGGAATCCTCGTACGATATCAGATAACCATGTCCAGCCATAGGCCGTGGCCTGTTTGGGCCCTTACATGTGAGGCGCCAATTGAGGACCGAGGGAGGAACCGACTCGGAGTTGAGGTTCGAGGAGTTTGAGGATGGAGGGATGAGGAAGACGTCCAGAAAATGGGCGAGGAGATTTGGGTTTTGATATTCAATTTACGCATACAGTTAATGAGACAACGAAGTCAAAATACCAATGAAATCAATGTCTCATAACAAGTGAGACAATGAACCGATTCTTTTCAACCCCGGAATGAAGAATCCGATGAAATTGATGTCTTTAATACAATAACCGAGGAAACCAGATATGCCAAGTCCCACGCACGTCGCCAAACTCCCTACAAAGTGCGGATAATCATTGGATCGAAAAGAATGAATCGGGAGGATCGCAGATATAGATACGTCTTGGATTGGCGCAGCCCTCTACATCCCACTTCGCTTTAACTCTTCCCTCAATGCCCATGAGCTCCTTGTAGCGGTCATCCATGTAGTATAGAACCTCGTCCTTCAAACTGGTCTTGCGTGAATACCCTTCCTTGATTGTCCCCAACATACATGATACAAATTCCTCGTCGAGGCCCATTTCCTGCATAATTCCAGCCCAATCATCGGTTTCCTCGCTAGCATCTCCCTGTATCGACATGATATAGTCCTTGGCGCAGTCCAGAATGGTATACTCTTCGTTGCGGGGATCTTTCTTGAAGTCGTTGAAGTGAGCAAATACCATGCGGGCCGTGTCTGGGCTCAAGCACAGGGCGCTGAGGGTTTCAGGGCTGTGTATGCGCTCTGGGACTCGAAGGTAACCTGGCGTTATGGTGAAGTATGAAAATGCAGTCCGCGAGACCACAATCCAGCCAGGGCTCGGTTTGGTGGCCATTTTTTTCTCCACAAGCCAGCGAAGCCATTCCTCAGGGATGAAGGACTCCTCGTGATTGGAAGACATCGCGGTCTTTGAGCAGACGAGGTAGTAGAAATGGTATGTCGTATATGCAGCGGACGAGTGAATTGGTTTTGGGTAACTTCTGCAGCTGGTCGCGGATCTGTGAAGTTGATTTCGGGCCTGGAATTTGAGAATGAAGAGTGTTGAAGAGGAGAGACTCTTGGTTGTAAGGGAAGACGGCGAGGTTATATGAATGTGAGAGATGACAGCTAGTTACCCCGCTTGAGCAGTGAATCCTGTCCTGATTTGGAAGGAATGCACCTTCTCAGTGAATTTAGTCTCTAATGGGAGGTGGTTACATTCTAATTTCGGAAAGCGCAGTGACGGGCTAAAAACTTCAAGCCTTTTTCATCAAGAAAGGTCTCATGGTCGAACGTCATGGTGATATTCCGGCGGAGAAAATGGAAAAGGGGTAGCGAGACAGCTCTGATTGGACGGTTTCAACCAATGTCAACAAAACTCAATCGTGAAAATGAAAATGAACCCATTCGGAAGTCCAAACCAAGAAGTCTGTTGGTGTTTTGATTCATGACGTACCGGCACTATGTATCAGCCCAGATGCCCGATATCCTTTGCAATGATCAGGTCATTTGTCACTGAACCCACTTTGACCTGCACCATATCTTGAATCTTGCGTTCATCATCTCAAAAGTAAAAGTAATTCTCTTTCTTTTTGTAACAAACATCCGCAAAGTAACAATTCACTCTTGCCCCATGATTCCCATCTCATCAGCAAAAATGACACACATCAACGAAGCCTGTCGCGCTCTAGGATGATAGAAACACTTTGGACTCAGCTCTAGCTCCATCGCGGCGGCATCGTAATCGTAAAAGTCTCTAGATCACTCATTGGATGCATGAAATTTTTCGACTTGTGCGTGGATTCTCAATTTATGACAATGTCAATCGGAGGATGAGAGACGAGGGCGGTGAGGCAGTCTCAAGCAAGAAGTAGAGCCCCAGCCTTTCGCCTACACCACTCTTTCATACCTTCATATTTAAAAATAAGGATTTTTGATGCAAAATCAAGTAGTGGGCGTGTTTGGTGGTCCTTTGCAGGGCGATACGGCAACATCATCACAGTAATTTCTACTAGAGTGTGTAGGGAGCTGATGACTCACTTATGTGAGGGGTCAAAGCCCAGGCCAAGTCTCATGAATTCCGTCTTTATGGGTGGAACCTAAACTTGCATACTCATATTAATTTTTTTTAATTCTTTTGCCTTACGGGGCCCCTTTTCGCTGATGAAGACAATCTTGGTCTATCAAGTCCTTCGTGTAACGCAGGCCCTCGCTTAGCCAACATCTCCTTTCTTCTTTTTGCGACACTTGAACCCGCACCGCCAACCACTTCGCATTGAAATTTCAAACAGAGAACCTCTTCGTACTTTTCTCTCATATTGCAAGAACTCAGAAATGACAGGTATGCATCGTGCCGACGCTCAAGTATATGCTGCTACGACAGGTCCGAACTTCGTATCACAGTCCAGCGAAGCAATTCGGCATCGGGCTCAGGCTTACGAATGACCTACTTTGGAACATTCCCCTGATGAGAATCCTACTGTGCACCTTCCGAAAATTCCGCAACAGTGCCAGAGACGTAGTTTATGGAACGTTATGTCGGCAGTTTCGAATAGAAACCCACGAATTCGCATTACCCTAAATTTCCATCATTCGGAGCTTCAAGCACGGTCTCACGAGAATCGCAGAGTATATTCTCGGCGGTATCGAGGATTGGCGACCATCCCCAATACTTGAGGTGTCCTGATTTCTCTAGCCGTGTATCATATCTTTGCGAATAAATTTCAGCAACAATTCCAGCAGCAAGCAAGGTGCGTCGGTCCAGATTCACTTTACACATAAATCAAATTTGGACGATCTCCCCCTTCCGTCTCTAGCTGCCTGTTGACAAGTATCTAGTGGAATTCTGTTGCACTTTCAGAATGATTCTCCAGGTCCAAATACGAAATGAAATTCAAACACATCTGTCGACAGACCTCCAGCTCTTGGCGGCTCCCGCACGATATGTGATGCTATCCTTCACCAGCTTCGTACCACCTTTTCCTCTACAACTCGACACTGCCTGCCAGCTGATTTTACCCACACTCGCAGTCCAGAAATATGCTTCTCTGGTCGATAAGTGCCCACCTAGCAAAATTTCCGTCTGCTCTCCTGCGGATTGCCTCTCGCGAGAGGCAGCTTTCGTGGACCGATTGATATCCAAGGTTACAACGATCCCAACCCTCACAATCTCCCGAATCTGTGCAGCAGATTACACACCTTGCCACGGCAACTCGACCGCATGGTACTCTCCCACACCAAGCTCCTCCTACTATACCTCCAGCTACCACCAACGCCACTGAAATCGGCATTCTTTCTGCTGACAGCTTCACCTTCGGCAACGGCGACATCAAAATCCTCGTCAAGGGCAACAACGAAGTCCAAATCACTGGCAAGGTCTCTTCCCACGCCATGTCGCTCGCAAGTCCTGTGTGGAATAAATTCATATTTCCGCCATTCGGTCCAACCGCGCTGGCAGTAGATACCGAAGAGAGGGTAAATATGCGTCAGCGGCCGGTTGAACAGATCGATTTCTGAAGGATTATTGTTTATGAGTCTCTACCATCTTTTTTGTAATGAGAATAGAATGCGTACGGGTAAGTTCAGCCCCACTCAGGCGCTTGGTGGTATTCTGATGAACTCATCTGACAATCGGCTATAAGTTACTTCGCCAGAGCATGCTACGACCTTAACGGAATCCATCCCCACTGAAACCGAGAATAACGACTGGGTTGCCGTGAACTATAACGATTCATTTGCCGTGGACCGCGGAACGTGGACGGTGCCGTCGGAGCAGAGGCGGCAGAGGTGGCAGAGGGAGTGGAGGAGCCAGATGGAGTGGAGGAGCTAGGGGAAGTGGAGGAGCCAGAGAGGGAGTGGGAGGAGCCAGGGGAAGTGGAGGAGCTAGAGGAAGTGAACCCGAGTGATCATGTCATAAATAAGATTATAGCACTACCTCTTCTAGAAATAAATTATTACAATTTCACAGATAATCCACAAAAGTTTAGGTTCCTCTCAACACATGGCATAAGGCAACCGAACTACTAGTGTCTGATGAAGGGTGAAAACATGGAACGAAAACAAAATGAAGGCAATCAACTACTTGTGTTTAGATCTCTCCAACTCGTATTTGGATCGAGAAGTTTGAGCAAGGCACTCTCGCTCTGCTCCTTCAGCCAGGCGAGCACGCCTCGAGCTACAGATCCATAGCATTGTCATCTGAAGTGAGGATTAAACGAGTTTCACGCGTGGCAATAATACCAACAAAGGTAAGCGGACTATGGAAACAGCACGCATCAGGTTATAACGGAAATTTGACAGGTTCTTTATTCGTATCGCCTGAATACCGCCCCTTCTATTTGTTGAATCTGAATTCATCTGGGTGATGGTTATGGGCCATAAAGCCGGGAATAATCCCACGCGCTCATAGAACGATGTCGTAAGATCTGGGAGTAATCCCTGCATCACAAGACGCATCAATCGAGAGTAATCTCTACATCGTAAGATGTGTGAAAGAGTAATCTTTACATCCTAAGATGCATAAATCGAGAGTAATCTCTATAAGTTAAGATGGCTTGATATGGTGAGACTTGATTGAAGAGAAGTCGGAAGGACCGGATGACCTCTATCGCCACATTTCATGTCGGCTGAATGTGTATTGCAATCTGTCGATGGGCCTCCCCGCGCATGGCCATCAGCTCAGCTTCGAGACTGCCTTAACTCTCATTCATCTCGAAGGTGAAGCTTTCGCTAGGACAAATGCTGGTTCCGTTGGCACGTCTTGTTGATTGAGAGTGGAGGCTCTCTCTCATTGTCGAAAGCGGAACCCTCGCCAGAGATTATGCTAGTTCTGGTGGCATTGGTTGTAGTTTAAGAGGGAAGGGTGGGTTGGTGCCATCTGAGAAAGGGCTTGGGCGTCGTTATTAGCGAGGGTGAAACTCTTGCCAAAGAGGATCCGCTCGAAACAACATGGGCCCCTCTACTCGGCAATAAGTGGCCATTTGCACCTACCACGACCCAAGTCAACTTTTCCGAACTACTTCTACGCCAGATCAACCTCTTCAGTTTTTCCAAGTCGAGGCCACACTTTCTAATTTGACCGTACCCAACAGTACTTCGCCAAAGTATCCTTTATCGACGAGGGAAAGTTCTTCTCGGAGTAGCTGTACTCTCAAAAGCTCACTCTTATAGAACACAGCTTTGAAGAACTGGAAGGGTTTGAAGAGGAGGAGGACGATATGTTGGTTCCAGTGGCACTGGTTGCAGCCGGAGAGTGAAGAGGGTCCTGGTATCGCTACTGCCCACGAAGGAGTTCGAAAGTAGATCTCTCGCCAGAGAGAATACTGATTCTGGTGGCATTAGTTGCAGCCGGAAAAGTGGCTTGGTGTGGAAGAACCCTGCCTGGTGGAGTCACCGGTAAATGCCGATCAAGCTTCCATCCAAAGTGCGCTTTACGATAATTAGGAGGAATAATTTAAAGTATGCAGGTCTGGGAGGAATACTTTATAGTACCCGGATCTGGGAGGAATACTTTAAAGTATGCGGGTTTGGGAAGAATACTTTAAAGTATCCGTGGGCAATACTTTAAAGTATCAATGAGTAGTACTTTAAAGTATCCATGAGTAGTACTTTAAAGTATCCGTGGGTGGTACTTTAAAGTATTCGCAGGGAACACTTTGAAGTGCGGGGGTAATACTTTAAAGTATCCATGAGTAGTACTTTAAAGTATAGCGGAGGGATACTTTAAAGTATGACAGAGGGAAGAGTATGACGACGCGCTCCAGGCAGTTGATGTGACTGGCAAGAAACCCGAGACAACACACAGTCAAAGAGAGCTAGAGGTGTAATAACTTGATTAAATTTATGTCTGCCAATACTAAATAATCCATCGCGCCCTTGAATGTTTGCCCTTTCAACCCCCATCCATCCAAGATCCAGCCACAACACTCTGGTCAATGGCGTAAGCCATGTTGAAATGTAAATCTCACCCAGTGGCTCAATGTATGCCAACGACGCGCAAGTGTCTGTAATGACGAGGAATCATCAGCGCACGTAAGTGCAAAAAGAATACGCATTTAAATGCATGAGCCAAATGGTGTAAACCAGGTTGATCAGCGTAGGCTGAGAGGTAAGTACAAACGGCATGGCGTAAACCACAAGTAAGGATAGCTGAGAGATTGGCCAGAGTAAGCAGACGCGTACTCAGCTCTGCGATCCTCGATTACATTCGTGGAGCTTGTGGCTCCTGCTTCCGCAATGAAGGCATCCATGTGGGCAGTCGTTGATGCTGTGTCGATGGCCACATCCATCACAGTTACCATACTGTGAGCTTGTTGTGGTCCGTGGTCATGAACGAGGCCGTGAATATGGAGCCGGTTCGTGGCGATCATGGGCACGACCTCGTGGAGCCCATGCAGATGCAGAAGGGGAATGCGCCGGCGATAGGTGGCCATGTGCAGAGACGTATGAGCCTCTTGGCCGATGACGTGGACGCCCCTCGGGACTCTCATATCTAGGCCGTTTCGTGCTATGCTGATATTCTGTCGTGCATTCGTGACCACATCTGCTGCACAGGGCCCCGCTCTGTGTGACTGCGCGGCCAACTAGCCTCCTTGCTTCGTCCAGCTCTCGACGAACAGCGGTTAGCTGCCGCTGCAGGTCCGCCGCCTTTGATTCCTGCGAGGCAATTACGCCTAGCAGCATTCGTTCCCGTTCGTTTACCTCCGGAGTAGGTGATCGCGTAATGGGCCACAGACCGGAGTCTGCGTGGCTTGGGGCTCGTGGAGGAGCGGTCGCAGTTTGTGGTGTGGGCCGTGAAGATTCTGACGGGTGGATTGGACGGCCGAATATCTCTGCGTGGCGGCGGCCTACAAATCGTTCCAGGCCGGGGTAGAGCTGCCGGGGAATTCGAGACATGGGCTGCTGCCAGGTTGGATCTGATATCGAGCCGGTCTTCTCCCATGGGCCAGTCCCGACCTGGCGGGACCTGTTCATCGAAAATTCGGCGGTCCAAGGCTTGTAAGTGGCCAAATATCCAGCATAATCTGGGTCCTTCAGATCTCTCTCCCAAATTGCCGGGGCCTTGTTGTGCCGTGATCTGAAGATCTGATGCTTGATGTCGTTCTTGGTCAGCTTAGATGGGCACTTGTTCAGCGTGTGCGACATTGTGTTGCACTTGCCACATCCACCGATGTATCCATATTGGTCCGTGGGACCACAGCATTCTCGGAGTCGGTGGTCTTGGCCGCAGTTTGTGCAGACGAGCGGTTGTGGTGGTGGCGGTGGTGGTGAAGGCTGCCGAATCTGTTCAGCTGGAGGCGGCGGTGGAATTGCGGGAGGCATCTGGTGCGGCCCGTGAGATCGTGCTGGCCCAATTTCGTGATGAGAATATAAGGAGGCCGGAGAATCTTCTTCCGTCTTGATCTTTGCAGCGGCCGCATCATCTGCCTTTGAATGCTCGGCCGGCGAATACCTGTCCGCACCAGATCCGCTGGGTGCATGCATGGGCTGTAGGCCAGAATTCGTCACATCCCCGATCAGTTCTCCGATTTGTTGGCGGATGTCCTCCAAGTGAGATGAGGAAGATGAGGCCAGGCGCTCACGATCTGAGCTCCCGAAGTTTCTGCTGGTGTTTGTTCCTTCTTGAGGTTGGCCATTTGGGTGACGAGTGGGCGGAGTATCAATAACCGAAGGAGTAGTATGCGGATGCTCAGCATCCTGCGACTGAGTTGACTGTTTGGCCTCTGTATCCATTGTTTGCGGATGCCTTTCGCGGATGAGACTTTGGTGGTGCACAAGTAAAGAGTTTTTTAAAGTTGGAATTGCGCCTGGCCTTTTCCTCGGCCCTCTCCGCAGCCTCCTTTTCTATTTTCATCTGCTGAACCACATAATATGGGGGTTTAATGTGACCAGGCCGAACGCCGGTGCCTTTGAAATAATTTCCTAGTGTAATACTTGGCGTAGATCCTCCGCGAAGACAAAAGTAAACGGGAGTCTTGTCTCGAATGCTAAGTTCTTGAAAGACGCCCATATACAAATCTATTACGGCCGGATCAGCTCCAGGGATGCACTTCTCTTTCAATTCTGTGATAATGGCAGCCGTAAAGGTGTGTCCAAATACAGGAGTGTCTTCTTTGGTCCCACAAGCTGTGATTAATTCAATCAACGGACCATTCGGCGGGCTTATCTTCCATTCAGTTACCGATCTTGGAGCATCACAGCAATCTATGAGCAAGATAAGATCTGTTGTGGCCTTTTCGATTTGCTGGCCAACCTTGTGGCAGTTGAGTTCCCCATTTGGGAAACTGCGGCTTCCCTAGAAGGTGACAGAAGTTAGCGGGGGCCAGGCAAAATTTCGATCCAAACAAGGAGCACATACACCAAACCAAGTCATTTCGACGTTACGCAGACCTCCATGTCCGTTGTAATATACGAGGAACAGCGACTTATGAGAAGTTTCGCTCAAAAAGGAGGTAATTTCAGAGTCAGCAGCCGCTTGGTTATTCGAACAAGGAATTTCGAATTGGCGAATTCGAACATTGAAAATTCCCTGAAGAGCTGTGCTCAATTGAGCGATCTCGGCACCTATTGCGGGTTCAAGGTCACTCTCTTCCCAACTGAGAAGTAGTACATGCACTTCTTGCCGAAGACGTTTTAGCGGGTTCTTCCTTCGATGTCTGCGTATAAAGTGATCGGGTGGCAGATGGGATATATCTTCCATGCTGCTGAGAATCTTGAGTTCGTCGGCGTTCATGGTATCGAGCTCCACTGACCGAACAGAGACTTGGGAGAACGCGCAGTGGTGAGTTTGATGGAATTTTGATTTCGGTCTCGAAATGTGGACTTGAGAGCCTTTTGTATTATGTGGAGAAACTGGCGAGAAAAGCAAGGAGAAGTGTAGACTTTGAGGGAAGGTTCCAGTATAGCACTACGTAGAGCTATCGCGGGATTCCGAGATGTGGTTCAAAGAACACAGATGCAAAGAGAAGCCTATTATCAATTAGGGGAAAAGAACATGAAATTTGTAACAACATAAACTATCCATGACCGCGCAAAATTCTCCATTCCGTGCAAACTTGAGCTAGGAAAACGAATACGCGCCAGAGGTCATCAAGCCAATGCCCTCAACCTCTTAAGATAAAACTCCAAGTTCGAATAATGCTATCAGTGTGACCAGCGCATAGTCGCGATTGAAACGAGTTTCGAGAGAAAGCGCGACATAAACACAGGATGACGGCCCCATATTCCTCGAGTATTCCTTCCTTGTTCCGTTAATTCTACACCCTTCCATGCCAGCACTCAATGACTGAAAATTAATTCACTGGAAATACATTTACTGTGAGCGACAGTCAGAAATTTGATCTTGGTGGTGTCTGATTGGCTACTTACTCCCCTAGAATGAGTTGCGCAAGACGAAAAATTACAATCCATTGCGTTCGGGCAGAATATCCGGGTTATCATTGGGATCAGGAGAAGGCCATCGAAATACACGCCTGGAACGTCTTGCAGGTGACATCTCATCATCAGGATCGATTCCAGAATTGGTAGTATCAATAAACGGATCGAAGGTCGGTTCAGGCTCCTTTGGGGCTAGAAGTTCCTTCCGAATCTTGGCAGGTATCGAATTCTCCCATCTTTGAAGAACTTCCTTTAACAATCTCTTCTTGTACCGGTGGACTTCGGCAGCAACATTCTCAGACGACGAGGCAAATGCCCTCAAGATAATGTTGAGTTCTCTTGGTCCTCCGTTCAGGCGGTCGTAGATCGGTGCTGCTGAGCTCAAATTGGTAGATTGTGTCTCTTCGGCTGCTCGGATTTTCCGCTGTATGTGAGCCCGAATTCTTCCGTGTAGATCGAGGGCAGAAAAGGTTTTATTCAGACGAGCCAACTCTCTGAGCTCTGAGGTGAGAACATTCGTAAAAGTGAGGTTGCCAGTGCCCGGTGTAGTGGCATTAAAGTCGCAGGCACCGATCACCTCAGTGACTCCGCCTTCTCTTGAGCTAGAAGACTTCAGAGCAGCTCCAGAGCAGCAAGTGTCAAGCAAGATGAGAACGTCAGACTCAGCCCGCTCGAGGCCAACCTGAAGAGCCCACCATTCTATCTCCGGAACAGGGGTGCGTGGATCTTTTTGGGACCTTCGAATCTATCAGCCCTTGCATTCAGCGTTCAGGAGTGAGAAGAATTTCTTACTCGTACGCAGCCCACATGAGCCTCCCATTGTCGAGACAACCATGACCGGAATAGTAGACAATAAGCAGGTTGTCCTTGTGAGAGTTACCCCGCTTCAAATTGTCCAGAGCACGTTCCACGAACTTGTACGGCTTGCGCGATGGTATAACGTGGATGTCAACGCTTGCACAATGGTAGATGTCTTTGAGGACGGCGCTCAATTCGTGCACCTCAAATCGCACACCAAGATCATCTTCATCCCAGTGGAACATCGCAACGTTGATTGCTTTGTAACGCTTTCCCGTGGATCCGCGATCGCGATCCTGTCGTCCTTGCTACAAGAATATGTCAGTCATGCTCACCCGCCCGCAGTCTGGGAATCAATCATACCGTTCGGACTGTGCTCCTAAACGCCATTCTAGTATTTCAAACACACAGTTGATGATCGTAAGAGTCAATCAGTCGGCCCGGTTTACTTAATATTTAACTACGGCTTGGTCAGGTCAAATGCAGCATCGGCTGTGGGAATTTGGTCAAGCATACCAATTCAAAAGGCTCTCATGGACCCTCACGAGGCGCAAAGAGCTTGACGACACGTAAATTATTCTAGATAAAAAAGAGAGATTGGCGTTGGGGAGTCGAGGGAAGATACGACGCGAGGAGAAGAGGCGAGAAGAAGTAGAAGCGTAGAGATATTCACTTGAAGTGGATGAATCAAACAGATCATTGAAAGTGAGGACGCGAAATTCACCTCTCAATGATTAGATGAAGAACCCCACCTCGTATCAATTCACCTATTCAATTCGAGCACAACATCCCAAGAAAAAGCTCTCTTCAACACACAAGCCTCACTTTCCCCCTTCTCCATCAACACTCTCCCCCTCAACCCACGTCCCACTCTTCCCCCCCTCCTTCCTCACAACCCTCAAATCCGTAACCCGCATCCCCTTATCCACCGCCTTACACATATCATAAACCGTCAACGCCGCCGTACTAGCCGCCGTCAACGCCTCCATCTCCACGCCCGTCTTTCCATCACAAGAAACCGTCACCTCAATCTCGACCCTCCCGAACCCCGCATGCTTCTTATCCGCATCGTTTTCTACACTTCGATGTCGATAATCGTCCTCTACGCCTCCAAAAATGCGGAAAGAATCCGTAGAATAATCCGGTCCTTGAAGACGTATTTGCTCGTCTCCATGCCAGACTGAGAGCTCGAGGACGACGTGGGTGATGCTGATGGGATGGCAGAGGGGAATGAGTTCACTGGTTTTCTTGGCGGCCATTATACCTGCTATGCGTGCTACGGATAGTACGTCTCCCTTTTTCATGCCGTTCTGCATGATGAGAGGCAGAGCGGTTTGGTTGGAAAAGTTGACACTACAGCGGGCTACGGCGGTGCGGGTTGTAACCTCCTTGGAGGCGATAGATACCATGTGGGCGGTCCCTTGGGAAGTCAGGTGCGTTAATCTTGGACGGCTTGGGCGTTCTTCTGCTAAGGGAGGGTTGGAAGACTCAGGCTTCTCGGGTTTTGGGGCATTTGGAGCCTTCGTGGAGTATGTTCGGAGGGTTGGGAATTTTGAGGGCGTATTCAGAAGGTGAAGGGGCACACGGTGCCAGGCTGGGATTAAACTTCTATTCTTCAAGATTTTCTGAGTATGGTTTTCATCTAGGTCAGGTGTCAGTAAACCTCACAGATTTCTGCACGACGCTTACATAGATTCCTTAAATTCCTACCCAAAGCCTATGTACAATTGGGTATATAACGCCGACAATGCAATCCGCTCCCATATGTGCTCATAAATGAAAGGAACCTACCCACCTATCAGAATCATTGGCCGATTCTTCATATTCTCCAATTCTCCCATCCCAGCATGCTTTTCCTTCTTCCGACTCACTGCCATCCCAATCACTTCCAGCAGCTCCCTTTCGTGCTCCGAGCTTCCGAGCGGCCCAGCTAAGCCTTGCCGTCGGTCCATTTCAATTTGCTTCATAACTTCAAAAGCTTCGGCGTCGATTGGATTGCCATTATTCGATTTTCGTATAATGTCCCGCAAAGACACTTCTGCATTTCCAAACAAGCACACCTTCAAATTCCCATCGCTGGTGATCCGTAATCTATTGCAAGTCCCGCAGAAATTGTGCGTCATACTTGTAATAAACCCAATTTTCCCAATAAATCCTGGTATCTCGTATGTCTTGCTTGTATCGTTCTTGTGATCCTGCACTTTTCTCAAAGTAGGATATTTCACCCGGATAATATCCAGCATTTCTTGATAACTCAACATCTTCCCTTGACTCCACTTGTTCCCATCGAACGGCATGTATTCTATAAAGCGGACCTCGATATCCTTTTCTCGGCCCATCTCCACAAAAGGAATGATCTCTCGCTCGTTCATACCCCGCATAACCACACAATTTATCTTCAGCTTGATCCCAGCTCCCAGCCTGTTCATCTCAAGAATTCGCTCGATGCTTTTCATCACAGCCTCGAATCCCTTCCTTCGTGTCATAATCTGGAATTGCCAAGGGTCGAGGGTATCCAAACTCAAGTTCACCCCCGTCAATCCCGCTTCTGCCATACTGTCCAACTTTCGATGGAGTGATATGCCATTAGTCGTGAGGCAGAGTTCGCGGAGGCCTTCTGATCGCAGAGATCCAATTTGGTGCATCAGCGGAAGTATGTCCCGCCGAACAGTAGGCTCGCCACCCGTTAGGCGGATCTTCGTTACGCCTTGGGAGACGAATGTCTTGGACAGGAGGTATATTTCGGGCGTTGTGAGGAGTTCGGTTGGTGGCGACTGAGGTACCCCTTCTTCAGGCATGCAATAGAGACACCGAAGATTGCACTTTTCCGTCAAGGATATCCTGAGGTAGTCATGCTGTCTGTTGAAGGTGTCTGTGAGGAAGGCCGAGAAAGGCTTTGCGTTTTTGATGACATCTCGGCGGCTTTGAACTGAAGCTGGAGGAATACCATGCTGAGGGTACTCTTGGACAGCGGGAGCAGCTGATGCTATTCCACGTTGAACTGTGGAAGCCAGCAAGCGACGCTTGCCACCTTGGACGACGGAGAATCGTCCGGCTTTTCCTAAGAAAGCCATTGTTTGGCAAGATTCAGGATAGAAACGAGAGGATATTGTAAAGAAGCATCTCGTCGAGGTGAAAGATGACTCCTAATATTTCAAGCAAACTAAAGAAAGAAAAGAAACAATGATTATGCCGTCACGGAGATACAGAAAAAAGGGTTATGTAAGAGTATGGAAGTGGGGGGAGCTGCATATGGCTGACTCCGATGAGAAGCGGAGGTCGGCGATTAATAAGAGGGGTTTATCTTATCAGAGACTAGCTTGGCAGAATTAGGCGGTGAGCATACCTTTCTGGTCAAAGGTAAACACAGCATTTCGAGACGCTTCAACTGTACACGATTACGGCCAAAATGCGATTCTCAAGGACACTAAAGTGTAAGAATATCTGGATAAGAGATCATGGAAGTCTGCTAACATATTTACGAATTCCAGCCTCCACCCAGACTGTCCCCAGTCCAAATGGCGCATACATCGCAACCGTACTCTCCGCGAAACTTAGCATTCGAGAGACGCGTTCCCTCGAGATTCTACGCGTCGTAACCCTCCCTCCCGAACTTGCGAGCTCAATATCTTGGTTCCTGTGGTCAGCTTCTTCGAGCAGAGTTCTCGTCTCATCTACAGACAATATTCGAGTCTATTCAATAGCCAATCCTCAATTTTCAGCCAATATTACGCACCCAACTTCGGGAACTACAAAAGTCACATATGTAACCTTTGGAGCAACCGATGAAGAGATATGCGTCTTTTCAGACTTTGGCTTGAAGCTGTCCGTCATGAATCTGGCAACTGCAAAGTCAGTAGACATCAGCTCGCCAAAATTATACCATCCTGGCAATGCAAGCAAAGGATTCTCCTACCGACCTGGAACAAGAAATCTCGCTTTGTTGACGAGGAATGGCGGAAAGGACATTATAAGCATCCATACGAGAGGAAACCTAGAGGTCATGAGATCATGGCATCCAGAGACCATCGATGCTCAAGGAATTGTGTGGAGCCCAGATGGACGATGGCTCGCAGCATGGGAATCCGCCTCGCAGGGACATAGGATATTCGTATACACAGCTGATGGGCATTTGTACAAAACTTGGAACGGGCCAACTCCAACTTGCCACGAGGAGGCTGATATCGAGTTGGGAGCTGGCATTAAGATGCTCGATTGGAACAAGACTGGCACCCATGTCGCAGTTGGCGATTACAGCACGAGAGTCACTCTTCTTGCAACGCCAGCCTTCAATGAGTTCATGAATGTTGCGCACACAGCAGCAATCACCCCAGTAGAAGGTCTCCAGGTATGTATGGCTTCACCCATGATGACGTGGCTAACAGTCATAGATCTGGCACGAGCAGATCCTTCCTTCTCCACATGGCGGGTTTGAACGAGAATTCGTACGAGCAACACAAACCATATGCCCTCCAACCTCGGCTTCTACACCAGCAGGCAACACCGAAGCAAAGACTGGCACGAACATCATGACATTCGATAACTCGGGAACCCTCGTAGCGACACGAACCGAGAATATGCCAACGACTCTTTGGATATGGGACATTGGAACGCGAATACTCCGTGCAGTTATGATCTTGCATGCCCCAATCGCAAAAATTACCTGGCACCCGACAATCGATGAGCTGCTCATGATCAGATGTGAAGGCGAGGAAACGCGAGGCCTCGTACACCTCTGGGATCCTTCTTGGGAGAAGCCTAGAGTTATTGACTTTGCAGGACAGATTCCAGGGGGCAAGGTTCTTGGAAAGACAATTGCACGATGGTTGAACATCGAGTCAGAGCATCCAGCGATGCTTTTCAGTGATACGCAGGATTGCATCCTGGCTTCGGTCTCTGAAACAGATGACGGTGATGTACCATGGCAAGATGCTGATATAAGAGGATTTGATATTTATGGACAAAGAGAAGAGTCTCCTTTGCATTTGGTACCTGCAGATGAGAAGAGGTATCGTGGCAAGACCATTGAATCTCTAATCGAGGATGAAGGCATTACAAGGATGAGTGGTGGAAGTGATGAAGTCGACGATACATTTCGATTTCGAAAGTTTGTGGAGCCTTGAACACATGGACTGGATATCCATATGGGGGACAGACCGACGCGTGGAGATTCGTACTCCACACTTTACTGCCGCCGCCCCAACACGTGGGGATTGGGGCTGTGCGAGGTTTTCAATATGTCTTGGCACGACATCTCGATGGGTTTCGGATGAGGCCTTCGTTCCGATGGTTGCGAAGGGTGCCTTGATTTCTGTTGCGTGCCAATTAATTGGTGGGGTCGGAATAAGAAACCTGGAGGTCTCGCCTTTTCGAGAGAACACGAATCCCTACGCCACAATTTGGAGCTTGATCCATCGTGACATGCTACAGTACCTGCCTTATCAGCCCGAAAGGGAAATTTATCAACCCAACAAGATTAAGGAACGAGAAGACACCTGGAAATTAGTCGCACTGCGGTTATTGAATTACCAGAGGTATAGCTACTTAATTTACATGTCTTCTGACTTGTATAATATCATTTCGTGTTCACGAGAATGATTCAACCCAACCATTCTCTGGTCCCACGAATCACATCACTTCATCCCGCGATTTAGCTTTCCCCTTGCATCATAAACCTGCAAGAAGGGTCCATCTAAGCGAGAAATACTGTAAATTCCCATTTCCAAGGCACTACGTCTGGATCTGGAGCTTCCCAAGCTGAATCAAAAGCCACTTTCACCTAGGCCTTGGCCGCGCCTACCCTCCCTGATTCTCCTTCTCCCCTCAAACTTCTCATTCCCTTCTTCACCAAACATTCTAGCTACCTGAGCCCCCTCAATTGGAGACATACCGACATCCATACCAGCATCGACAATGGAGTCCATCATCAGCGAGAGCTTGAACAGCTCCTCCCCACTCATGATAACCAACCACCCTTACTACCCTCTCGAAGTCGAAATCGCAAGCTACCTGGCAAACGAATGGTCAATGCAGGTTCTCCTCGCAATCTTCGCGACAATCTGCGCGACAATCTTCTTCGGAACATTAGCTGTGGTCAACAGAGTGCACCCAAACCTGCCATCTGGTGAAAAGGCCGCTATCTGGTGGTTTGTGCTCTCTGGCGCAATCCACCTGTTTTTCGAAGGATACTTTTCTCTGAATCATTTTCGAATGGGCCCTGCCCAGGATTTATTCGGCCAGCTGTGGAAGGAATATGCGCTATCTGACTCCAGATACTTGACTTCGGATCCGTTTGTGCTTTGCATGGAGACAGTCACTGCAGTAAGTTGTTCCTGGATTGTTACACAAGACGTCAGCTAATGTAACCCCACAGTTCACCTGGGGACCCCTCTGCTTCATCGTCGCGGCTTTCATAACCACCTCCCATGCTCTGCGACACCCGCTGCAAATTATCGTCTGCGTGGGCCAGATTTACGGCTTGATCCTCTACTATGCTACAAGCATGTTCGATCACTATTACAAGCAGGTTACATACAGCCGACCGGAGTTTTTGTATTTCTGGGGTTATTATTTCTTTATGAATTTCATCTGGATGGTCTTCCCAGGCAGTAAGTTCAAGCTTTTCTACAGAAACGCTGTAGCTAATCGTGTGCAGTTCTCCTCGTGAGCAGCGTTCGAACAATCGCACGAGCATTCAAGGCCCTCGAAAAAGTCAACTCGACCCCGAAGACGAACGGATCCGCGAACGGATCTACAAAGAAGAAGAATTAAGCGTTAATCGCGCCATTTACCACACATAGACGCATATTAGACACCGCCTGAATTTGGGGAGAAGCTGGTCTGGCATGACCACCGAGATAGGAACTAGGATATGCATTGGGAATCTTCACAAGTATACATTGCGTCCCTTCTGGATGAACAGAGTAGAGGCAGCATAGACGTCTCCGTACCGAGATTTTAGAATACATCTTGGTTCACGAGACACTTTCCTGGACGATGCGGGATTCGTCAACCCGAGGAGCGTGAAGCTGGTATCTTCACTACCGAGTTGACTCGAGCGGATGGGCGATGTGGTGGCTTGGGGGGATATTGTTTGTGGACAAAAGTGTCCGCTCTCTTCCTCCTTGGGTCGGCCGTGTCTCAGCCACACATCGATGTCTCCCGTCTTGTCGATCTGGGCTAACTCGTCACTAGAGCACGCGGTATATTGAGGATGTGCTTCGTAACCTTATGGCAGCTGCGCAAGATGAATACATACTTTATCGTTGTGGCTCCAAAGCACCCAACAGCGACCAGTCTCTATCCCCATAGGGCCGAGGCCCGACGAGATAAATAATACTGATCTTTCTAGGCAATTTATGTCAGCAGGACGACTGTTGTAGCATCTAAAGGAAAACTGGACTTACTCTGGCCCCCCTGAATCTGACCTTCTCAACCGTCAACATCGAAGGAAATAGATACTCGACGGTGCACGGCACTCGACAGCGCAAAACGCAGAGAGCCACGGCTCCCGGCCTGACCCGAAGCTAGGATTTCGTCTCAGGGAAACAGTATGGGGATCAGCGACTCTACAAATGCCTGAAGTGGCCGTTTTGGAACCTTCACCCAAGAGCGTCGTTCTGCGGTCTCTTGACTTGGCTTGGACAATAATGCAAATATCAATTGCATCCGACAGCACCAATATAAGATGAGCAATGGCAAGAATACAGAAAGCAGTGGAACTGGCAAAAATGGAATTGACAATATCGTATGTTCTGGCAACGGTAACAGCTCAAGATGAGTGCCGAATGCTACTTGAACTTGCGCTGGGCTCAGCCTTCATGCGAGGAGACTCTGACAAGAGTCTGACTTCGGCTCAAAGATTCATAAATTCTATACAATGGAACCGAATATTCGAAGTTCTCAAATGCATTTAAGCTAAAGTAAACAAAAACAATGTTGATGAAGACTACAATATGTTCTAGACTCTTGAGTCGCACATGGCCTTTTCCCGGAATATCTCCAGCTGAAGCTCCCCTGGCAACTTTCCCTGTTTTCACCCCCAGCAAATAGAATTTAGGGTACCACCTCGCCGGCTAGCGACACATCAATTGCCCATCTACCATGTTGGAATGACTATTTGCGATTTCATTCTGCTGTGCAACAGCAGCCACGAAGATCAGATATTGCGCCTATGTGTTTGTTCTGCAAAGGAAAATTACAACTGTGCAACAGAAGGAAAGCAAAGTTCCTCGGAGGCGCAGACGCACCAATCAAGGACGCGGAAGGCAGCACCCGTCAAACGCGAACATCGCTAAATGTTGGTAACGACAAGGAAGCTGTCTTATGCGTTCGTGGTGCCAGAGTAAACAAACCAGGGATACGGCGTTGTATCGACGGCCAATGTGATGTAGTATACAAACAAACAGAAACCCCAGACAAACCTTGAATTTGGCATTGATTGTGAGCTTTGTGTCCTCTGTGTCTCTGTGTCTCTGTGTCTCAATTGTTTCTTTTTAAAGAAAGAGAGGCGTGGCGTTTTTCAAGGACGAGGGTCTGAGTCGGTCCCGCCTCGTTGGCCTCCCAACGCGACGAAAACAGATCGGCCAATTGCGCGCTGGGGATCATCAGCAGCATCGAGATTCCCGATTCCATTTGCGGACCTAGACTTCAGACTTCAGTACACGCAAGTACCAGTCACTCGTTCACTCATCCATTTATTCATTCTTTCATTTCAGCTAGAGCAGCAACTGCGAATTCGATGCAGAAGGTACTCGTATCCATGATAGCATTATCGTCCCTCTTGTTTTCCGGCGGGTTGCGTCTCACTTGCTGAGCTGATTGTTGTTGAGGAAGCGTGGTGCTGGTGGTAAGTACATCTGATTTACAAACACTAGCAGCTTCACAGTTGCAATTCCTTCCCAGTGTTCTATTAAATGACTCCTCTAACATCTGCGATTTACAGACCATGGCCTCCTCCCCAAAACCCAAACCACCAGAACACGACCCAGGTCCGTCCCCATCAACACCCAGCAAACGGAAACCCTCTGCCACCACCACCACTCCCCGCAAAACCTCCGCCAAAACCCCAATCCGCAAGTCCTCCGCGCAACGAACACCAGGATCCGCGCCCCCGCGCGCCGGCACAAAGAAAGCAGAACCTACGCTCCTAGGTGACTTCCTGCTCGGCCGTCCCAGTCCGTCGCGCACGCGGCGCAAGAGCCTCGATGTCGTCAAAGCAGAGATGCGCACCGAGAAGGTGCAGGTCAACGGCGGAGTCAAGGACCGCGTCAAGCAGTGGCAGAAGGCGAGCGCGGCGGAGATAGTGGAAGATCCGTTGGCGGATGCGGTCAGTAGGCCGGATGAGGGGGAGTGGGAGAATGATGAGGGGAGCGTGGATGAGGAGGAGAGATTGAGGATTAAATTTCGGGAGGCGAAGAAGACGAGGAGGAAAAGTAAGGAGGGGACGGAGGGGGAGGGGGTGAAGGGAGTTGCGGCGCCGAAGAAGAGAGTTATTAGTGATTCGCACTGGATGAAGGAGAAGAAGAAGAGTCCGCCGAGGAAGGGAGCGCCGATACCAAAGAACTTTTTGCAGGCTACGGCTGTGAATCCGCCGTTGGAAAAGAAGATTCAGGATTGGGTTAAGAGGACTGAGGCGGATGAGCCGGAGATCGAGAAAGTGAGGGATAAGCCGAGGAGTAGAAAGGTCTCGAGGCAGGATGTTTCGGATGAGAGTGCGAGGTTGAAGCCTTCTAGAACTTCGACGCCCGATGATGGCGTTCGTGTGCGACACTCTCCGGCCGCCTCATTCGATGATGGGATCCGAGTCAAACCGAAACCTTCGAAACATAGTCTGGGAGATGAAGAAAGCTCGGCCCCTTCGAGCAACAATAATAATGATGATGGAATTAGAATACGACCATCGAGACGAAGGCCTAAAGAGGAGCCCTCTTCCAAAGATAGTCCTCAGGACGATGGAATCCGGATCACGCCTTCGAAAAGCCGTTCGAGGGAGGAAAAGTCGAATCCGCCATCGAAAGATCAAGATGATGGAATTAGAATCAAGCCGGCAACAGAAAATGCCACGGATGACAGTCTCAGGATTAAGCCAGTGCGAAAAGCTGCCAGCAAAAGACGCCCTCAAGAAGACGAAGCCAGCGAACTTCAGACCCCGACAAGAAAAAGGAGTGACAAGAATTTGAGAGTAGCTTCAGAATCAAAAGGCAAGCGTGTGCCGAGCACACAAGCTACCAGCGACCATGGCGAAGAGGACGACAAATTCTCCTGGGCTACTCCAAGTCACCGCGAGAACTCCCAACGACGACAACGAAAATCGTCCCAGACTCCCCCTGAGTCCTTGGCTGATGTGCCATTCGGTAACTCTGCTTTCAGCGTAGTCGAACTTCCTCTTGGAGCTGAAGCAGGAACCATGAAGCGGCCTCCACCGAAACGAAATCCCAGTTTTTCTGCTGTACCAAAAGCACTGAAGAAGGTGTTCAAAGAGGGCATGCAAATCGCCCATGATACTGTAGAGCCACCTAGAGGTGGAACGAATCAACCGCCAAGTATAGAGTCATGGCTCAATGCTACCACGGACCCATTTGTTGACCGCCCTGCTTCGTCCAAGCTGGATGTACCGGAGGCTTCCCCGGCAAGGAGGCGGAGCTACAAGGAAGATGATCAGACTGAGAAGGAGCTCACGCATGATTCTGAACGAGGCGATAGCAGACGAAAACGTCGCGTTCGTAGCTCTCATGAGCGTGAGGAGACTATTCCCGAGGAAGAGAAATCGCCAATTGAGAACCGGAAAACTAGAGATACTCTTCCTAGTATGGAGAACTCGCCGCCCATGTCTCCTACCAATCTTAAGAGAACTCCCGCAACTCGTAATGTCACGTCGCCCAAGTCTGCGAGAAAATTGCCCCTGAAAGATGCTTTCATGGATGCCTTCAGGGGCGAATCTACAACGACACGTCCAAAGAGTGTGTCGAATCCATTTATTGATATCACAGGTCTCCGAGAAAGAGATATCAATTGCAGTTCTCCAGATCCTCCAGATTATAAGTCAAGTCGCGATTCTTATGTCTCGGAGGACCGAAAACGCAGTCCACGACTAGAACAATCTGCCTTTGAAGAGACAAAGCGGGAGAAACCATTACCATCTATTGGGAGAAGACCTCCAACGACTGGTGGACACAGATTATCAACAATCGCATCCGTCGAGACATTCAGCACTTCCTCCTCGGCGACTGGTACGGAATCAGAGCTTTCACAGACCACGGTCACTCAAGCTACAGTTTTGACGGCACCTACAGCATCAAGTCTCTCACGCAACAGCCAAAAGAGCAAGAACTCAGGCCTAAAGCGACGACTTACTAAACATTCAGATTTAGTCTCTGTGCTATCACTGCCCGATGGAGTCGAGCCAGGTAGAACGACCAGCATCAAATCCGCGCGAAGTATCCGCACAACACGAACTCGAATAGAAACCGCTACAGTTCAAGATTTGATGCGGGAGCTGGCTGAGGACGAGGCAAAGTACATACGAGAGCTGAACACGCTGGTCGGCGGAGTAATCCCCGTTCTACTCACCTGTGTGCTGTCCAAATCCGACTCTGCCATTGCTTCGGGGCTCTTCGATCCCCACAGCGATTCGTCAACTACAGATGCGTCTTTTACCAAGCCAATTGTTGATATGGGAATTGCTCTTGAAAAGTTAAAGAGTCTGCACAAACGTATACCGCTCGTTGATGCGAACGCTTTTGTTAATTGGGCACTCTCTGCTCATCAGACGTATTCTGATTATCTTGCTGCTTGGAGAGCTGGGTTCAATGATGTTGTTGTTAATCTTGCGCCTGCTTCGCCGTCTCAGTCTGGTGATGAACAGACGGAATTAGATATGCCTAGGGACAAGAACGGGGATGTGTTAGGCTCGAATGGACAGCGGGCGGACGTGTCGTATTTCCTCAAGAGACCCTTGGTAAGAATCAAGTATTTGGAGAAAGTCATCAAGGTGAGTAAATTATCGTTTTTGTAGGGAAGAAGCTAATTTGGAAAGGGTCTCGATGCATTGACGCCAACTGAAAAGAGCAACACTGCCAAGGACAAATTCCATGAGCTCTTAGAAGCCTCGCGACGGCGACACAAGGAAGAGAATGCCCGGCTGGAGGATAATCGGGCTAATAATACAGACACAACCAAAGCGCGAGACCTCAAGACTCTGGCCCTTGCTGAAGGAACAACTGTCGACCGCAGCCGCCAAGTCCAAGCTCGCGACCTATTCCTCTTGGACTTACTTCACAGTGGTGGAAACCGCATTACCAGCCATGTCGAACTGTTTTTCCGCGACAAGTCCGGTGGTGACTTAGGAGATATTCTGTTCTGTGAGACCGATGGCTCGAAACCTTTCCTGCTGTTTCCTCCAATTCCGAAAGAGAACATATCTGCCAGAAATGGCGACAAACTTGGCCAACTAGTCATTATGATCAGAGGGGATGGATGGAGCGAACTCATTACTCTAGATGCCGAAGAGCCAGAAGCGGCTGCGGAGTGGATTGATATGCTCGGCAGCCAACCTGTGCCGCCTCCTATTCGCAGCGATGCTGAAATCACGGATCATGTAACATCAATTATTTCTTCTGCGCCATCAAATACAGAGCCCTTCTATATGTCAGGGGCTCTAGACTCGGACGATGTTCAAATTCCCATTGGCGAAAAGGCTCGACGGGCTGCTGAAGAGAGTGCTACGCCACCGTCAAAAGATCGACGACGGGTCTCTCGAAGAGGAACACCATCTATTGATCTTCCTGAACCTATTGTTGAAGAATCAGTTGTTGATGAAGTTGTCAAGGATCTCAATGATGCTATGAACAAGGCTGGCTTGATTACTCCAAAGCGCCCCAGAGCTGCTAGATACCACGGTAAGACAACCAGTCGACCAGTCACACCTAAGGACCAGGCCTCGAGTCCTCCCGGTTCGCAGCAGACAACACCAAAACAATCAAAGGATCCTCTCAGCAGTCCAAAGTCGGGAGGTTTCGAGACTGACTTGCCATATATCCCGAAAGTACGAAGCTCAAGCACTCCTACTACGGCTGAAAGTCCAAAAACTCCTTTGAAGGAATCTCCACCAGATTTGGATCCTGTAAAACAACGAAGTCAGTCAACTGTATCAACTCGCGATGATGGTGCGCCGCCACCTCCTGCTCACAAGCTACCTCTTACTCCAAGTACACTCAAAAAGGCACCTGTTCTAGACGCTTCAACTCCAAGAGCCACGAACCGGAGATCATCATCGCCTCTCAAGCATGAATACCAGCCTTCTGATATATCAGGGGCGTCTGATTCTTCCGAAGGATCAGAGACCGATGATAGCGATTCATACTCATCTTCTGAGGATGATGATCTTGAGACCCAAGACATTCCCGTGGCAGTTCCTATATATGGACCAAAGTTGTCACCCAAGGGCTCAATCTACAGTCTTCAAAACAGCACGATAGCGCCTTCTCAATCTGCCTCACAAGCTCCTTACCATGGGCCTGGTCCCGCAACATCCACTGAAAAATTTGAGAGGTACACTGTTGTTGGCTGTTCTTACTGGAATGAAAAGGGGTACTGGGTTGACCTGTACCCCGATCCATGCTCTCTTCACATCGGGCCCGGCTGGCTCAAGGTCTTCGAAATCGCTAAAGACGACTCTCCAGACTCCTCCAAAAGAGCTGAAAAGCCATTGATAGTCCAAGTCCTAACCCCCATCGTAACGCTGGCCGGCCACACCCTCGACATCCAAGTCCGCTCCCCATTGACAGCAGACTCACGCCTCTCTTGCAAAAGCGCCCACATCCGCTACCGCATGCTAACACCCACCGACACGGCCCGTATCTACAACTCTCTCAAGGACGCCCGCATGCGCAACATGTTCTACAATGCCATGCAAGAAGAGCGCCGCGTGTCTGGCTTCGGCTCTAATGCATATGAAGCAGCCATCAAAGGCAAAGGCCGTTCTTTCCTCGGCCTCCGCCGTAAAGCCTCATACCGCGCCACGACCCGCGCGCCTTCCCTCGCCAGTCCTGCTTCCGAGTCAGCAAGGAGTTCCGCATCCGCTATGTCTGCCCTGCGAATCCGTCTAAGCGGTTCCTCCATCTTCAACATCAAGAAATCGTCCCTCGACATCAGCGGTTCCGGCGCAGGTGATATCTCAGGCCCTACATCCTCCTACTCCTCCGTATCCGGCATGACGCCTCCACGCACGCCCACAAGTTTCTTCAGCAGTTCCAATGCAGCGAACGTAGACCTCGGCAGCGAAAACATCAAAATCCGCCTCTACGAACGCGTCCTCCACGCCTGGTCCGACAGAAAATACGCATACCTAACCGTCACGCCGCCCGAGGGCCGCCGCCAACACAGCACTCTGCATCACGGTCTCGAGAAACGCATCCTTGTTACCCTGCGTCCACACGATCATCCCGATGGGCCTGGCAAAGTGATTATTGATGAGGTGTTGGGGAGTAGATGTTTTCAGCAGTTGGGCATAAAGGGGGTGATGTGTACGATTTGGCAGGATATTAGGGGGCCGAATGGGGAGGTGGGTATGATTGGCGCCACTGGGGGTGTTTCTGGGAGCACGAAGAAGTGGTTATTTCAGTTGAAGATGGGGGGCCATGCGCAGCAGATTTTGGGGTTGGTTAGGAGTGGTGGGGGATAGAAGGCTGCCTGTCCCAATATGTTGTGTTGACGCGAGCGAGCGATTGATCTATCAATCATTGATCTAAGGCCACGAAGGAGAAGATAGAGGAGGGGAGTAATGATTTTACGACATACACCTTTAACGAATCTTGTTTTGTATGAGTATATCATCAACATTGGCAATATTCTGTTTTAGTTTGGTTTTGGGGAGTTGTATATTATGGGTGGATAACTCTTTTTATTTTATTTTTTTGGTTATAGTTTTGCGATTGCATTAGATGGATGGGTGGGTGGATGGTTTGTGGATAGAAGGGGGAGGAGTTTTAATGTGATATACCGTACAAGTAGATGGTTGGAATTGAAAGAGATGACTTGACTTTTGTGACCTGTTGTTTGCCGTAAAAAGTGGCCGAGTGATCGAGACATTTCACAAAACAGAAACATAAGACATATTTATATTTTGTTCTTCTGGCAGTACTAAACCCTATGTAAAAGAGACCTGGACGCCAGACCCTGTAAGTACACCAGAGCAATTCAACTTTAACGGGAGAGAAACAATCCTTCCATATCCAGACACAAGAGAGAGGGAGACCGCGGATTTTTCGACTTTTTTTTGGTAATGAGACAATGCTTTGCGAGCATGATTTTACACATGCTTGCGCTACGTCGGGTAGTCCGTGGGAAGTAGGAGCTGCTCCGAGGGGTATTTATGCAGCAGAACGAACGTAGCGGCCGGCGACGATGCAGTGGTCTCTCTCGAAGGGTTCTATAAAACGTATAAGTAGACCATCATAAACGAACGAGGAAAATTGAAAGACTCACCAAGGGTCAACTGCTCCAAAGGCTTAATCCTCTCATCCCTCAGCTTCTGCACCTCACGCGCAAACACAGCTTCTGGCGCAGCAGTACTGTCAATACAATTCGCCTTGATGGAAACCACAACGCCGCCTCCAACCTTCAAGAACAGATGTGCGTTCAAGCCCACAATACGCGCTTGATCTGGTTGCGCTACGTCGGCGAACACGACGTCGACCATGGATACTAGCATTCTGTACTTGAGCGGGTGACGCGCATCCTCGATGATTGGGATGACGTTCGTGCGGTGCGTAGCCATGTTAATCAGATCTCTGCCGGAACGATGCGAGAACTCGACGGCGAAGACTGTTCCCGTAGGTCCCACGATATCAGCTACGTGCGACACCGAGGTTCCTGACGCAGCGCCTAAGTAGAGGACTTTGGCGCCGGGCTTGATGAAGATCTCGTCGAGGCCACCGAGTACACCGGCTGCTAGCTTGGAGCGGAAGGGGTTCCAGACGCGGTATTCGGTCTTTGTGGTGGTGGGGGTGCCGTCTTCGTTGAGGCCGCCCGAGGACTCGGTGCTGATGCGCTTTTCGCCGTAGACGGACTCGCCGGGGCAGAGGTTCTTAGTTACCAGCATGTCTTCTTTGCCGCGGGCGACGAAGATGCCGCCGTGGCGATGGGGTTCCTGTTCACATCTTTATTAGAGGATGGGTATTTTGGAGAGAGGGGTAGAAATGGACGTACGACAATGGTCTTTGCTCCTCCTTTGGCTCCTCCTCCTCTTCCTCCCCTGGGTGCTCCACGTCCTCCTCTCGGTGCGCCTCTGCCTCCACGACCGCCTCTGCTATCACCTCGACCTCCTTACCCTCCGGTCAGCCACTTTGTTCTCAGAATATTCGGGAGTTTCAATTCCATGCGCAAAACAATGTTTCAAAGCTCAGCCAACCAGAAAGAAGACCGCGAGTCTATGTTTCTTGTCGATAGCTGAGCTTCTGCGGGGAAAGAATTGCAAAAACTGACCTCGTCCGCCGCCTCTTGAAAAGCCTCCTCCTCGTCCTCCTCGATCACCGCCGCCTCTGGAGAATCCGCCGCGACCTCCACGGTCTCCGCCGCGTCCGCCTCTGGGTGTGAATGCCATGCTCTGCGTATGTGGGGAGAAAATACTGTAATGCAGAGACGTTGGGTGGTAAGGTAGGTACTTTGCAGATGGAAGCTCGAAATTTTTATTATTCGGTAAAAAATTGAAGCTCCCAATGGCCAAACAAAACTGTGGGCCCGCACAAAGTAGTGGGGTCACGTGGATGACCTTGAAAATATCATCACGAGATTTTCAAGTCCTTGATAATTCTTCGCCATTTTCGCCATACATGAGGAACGAGAAAAACCGACATTGTAACACGATGAATATTCTTCTCGCTTCAAAGTTGCGCTTCGATAGCCGGGGTGCCCGGCTTTGAGGATATACTCCTCGAGCTAATGCTCCGTTTTAAGAACATGCCAAACGCATGAACGATCCTCACCGTGTCACCACGCCATCTAAAATATCCGGCTTCCGTTGTTCATTCAAACAACAGGCGTACTTTGAGCTACGAAACGGAGAAGACGCCTGCTGAGCATCAATTCCGTGGACCGTGATCTCGTTGGAATCCCAAATGCAGTCCGCATAGCATTTGATCAGCAACTAGAACTTGGCTCAAATTTAATGATACATCTCAGAAGTACCTTTTCAACATTGGACGGACTTCTCATTGGCCCCGTCCACAGCTTGAAAGTGATGAACCACCGGTACATTCAGTATCCTTCTTCGCCCCATGTTATCAGATGGTCTAGGAGGCTCTACGCTTTCTTCCGGGCCCTGTCTTGATGCACCCCTTCGTTGCACAGGCAAAATCGTGGCTCAAGACCTGGCTGCGACGTCTTTGCTCTTCATCATGGATCATCTGACTCGGTAGCAAAGCGCGGCGTCTGAACTGATTAGATGGTTCGACGTCTCTGTATGGACTATTCGGAAAATCTCCTGGATCATATCGCCATATCTTATCGATTAATCATGCCGAATTTACACATGTATGACAGCGGCAGGGCTTTCTGCCACCATCTGTGTTGCACACTTTGGCACAATTCGTCGATTAAACTGGTCGGGTTTCGCCCGCGTCTCCAGCGAGACAGGGGCTTGAAGGCCAAGCTTTCGCTTCTTTGGAAGTTAAACACCCCCACAACCACATCAATTGGCTCATTCTTGTTTGAAGTTTCTCTCGTTTGACGGTTTCCTGCCATCCCGTCTTTTAATGGGACGGCGTCAGTGCATTTTCCAGACATCGGACATGTCAAAGAACCTGTGTGCCGGCTTGGCCTCATGCCAGTGCCAGGTTGGGCGGCGAGGCACCGAATATCACCCCAGGCCCAGTTGGCTGCGTTCGGCAAATGGACAAGCCTCGTGAATGCATTAAGCTTAGAATACCAAGGCCCTGTCTGGAATGGGGTTCCTTCCGTATGGGATGAGTCTATTTCGATTAAACTCGGGTGCCCAGGCTCTGGGGTAGTTCATCAACGGACAATGATGGTTCCGAAGAGATCCTGCCCAAGCATCGTCGCAGTTGGGCTCAGTATATTAAGTATCGGCTTGACCTCCTTCATGAATTTTTTCCCTCATCACCAATTCCAACTTTACTACCAATCAACTCCCTCATTCTTTTCACCGAGCGCCCCAGTGGCCGCCACAGTCCTTTTTACATTCAAACATTCTTTTAATAATTTATTGTGCTTAACTATCCACTTTTAACTTTAACTACCATCATGTTATTCCCCACATTGTCTGTGTCCGTGTTGGGCTTTGCTGCTGTTACTTGTGCTGGTAAGTCCCACATCTAATTGGGTTGAGCTTAGCTGACAAACATAGCTCCTCATTTGCACTCAAGATTCGAGAAGAATGCTGCTGCGAAGAGAGAAAACATAATGCCTGCTGAGCGGGGATTGACCTGGACACCAAAGAAGCGTGGCAATAGCTTCAGCCAGTTTGCATCCATCAGCAATTTCAACAGCTTTAGTGAAGTGAGCTTCCAGCAAGACTTCAGCAGCTTCTCGCAAGAGACCGTTGTTGTTATCAACCAGTTCCAAGGCAACTCTTTCAACAGACAACAATTGCAACAAGAGCAAGAATTAGTGGTCCTGATCCAAGAACAAATGTTCCTTCTCCAGTCGCAAAACTTCATTGCGGACAACATCCGAAAAAACCATTTCAACAGCCGGAACAACAATGTGGTATGTCACTTGAGTCAAGCTTCTGCTTCTTAGCTAATATCTTGCAGAACACTGTCATTCTCATCGTGCAACAAGTCAATGACAACCGTGGAGGCAACTCCAACGGCAGATATTTCACCCGCCAGATCCAGAGCAACTCCAACATCCAAGAGCAAGTGGTGGTCGTCATTCAGGAACAGAACGTCATTAACGTTGGGGGCTCCAACGGCATCAGCAACAGCCTATTTCCAACCGGAGTATCTGAAGCTCAAGCACAATCAACTGGAGCTGTCGGCGCCGAGCAAGCGTCAGCCAACATCGGAACCTACCAGCCCGATCTCTCTCAATTCCAAGGCTTCAACGCAAACATCGATCTGCTTCCATCCGGGCTGTCCCAATTCCCCTCGTTCAACTTCGGACAACAAGACATCGACCCAGCGGTCATCATCCTCGAGAACCAGCAGATGTTCGTCGGGTTCGCATCGCAGAACTCGCAGTCGATAGACAACTCAATCAGCAACGCCGAAATCATTTCTGCTATCGGTGGCGGAAACTCAAACATTATCTGAGGCAAAAACAGTCTTTTCCTTTGAAGGCCACGGCAAGAGTATCTAATGTATATAATGACTAGCTACACAAGGTTGGGGGCATGGGTAGAGGGCGGGAAATTTAGGATTGTCGACGGTAGACCCGAGGCATGACTAGGGAGGGAGTTGATCACTGGGCAGTTGGTTGTTTTTTTGATAGCCAATTTGAATAAAACAAAAAATATTTGGTTAGACCTTTAGCACTTGTGATTCCTTTCTTGCTTTGTGATTCTTGGGCAGTTGAGACCCACTGTACGACACTTAGAAGCAGCATTAAGCAGCGGTCAATGCATTGTGACACCCCCTGCCACTTTGGGCATCAGACGGACAAAGCCAGACGAAGTCTGAGACGAACCCTCATCAGCCCTATGCCTTTGCAAACCCCTGACTTGGCACCGTGTCGCCTTTCTCGGGAAGTCTGCAAGCCGGTGCAATGTAGACTCGAGCTCGAGGGAAGATCTCCTAGTCTCGTGAGCATGAGATGATACTGCCAGAATTCACAGCAAGACACAGCCAAGATTACAATCTATGCCGGGTTTCGACACTGGCATATCTTCGGATTTTCTTCGTCCACTCAATTAACTTTACATGCAGCTTTAACGCCCGCTGAAAATTTCGTTGAAAAAAAAAAGGAAGGTTGTCACGTGTGGTAGTGTTCCACTGTAACCTTGCATCGGCTTCCCCGCGCGTGGGGGCTGGACCCCGTATTTCCGGCTCGTTTTCTTGGTCCAGCAAACGCCGAGCCAGAGGAGCGTCATTGCACATAAGGCACAAAGCACCCCATTCCTCTTCTCCACGACCAGAGATCTCTCCACTCTCCGCATTCAAGCGTATACAATTATCTCCACGTCTACTCTACAGATTATTCTCGTCATTAATCCTTCTGACCAAAATACGAATTACTCTAATGGATTGAAGCGAATTTCGAATTACTGTACAATCCAACGATCCTTCGGCGACTCCTGTACCGTACCGAAATCAACGCAAACGGACCGAATCCTCAATCTACGTAAAGACACAACCTCCCTCTCAATTGAAACACCCTCTCCCCCCGCCCATCTGCCGACACAGACAAAAACCCCATCACCAACAAAATGGCATTAAAAGACCGTCTCCGCCGCTTCACCCGCAGCGACCGCTCCTCCTCCACCTCCTCACGCTCAAACTCCACAACCCTAACACCCTCGCAAACCGTCCCTTCTACCTCCACCGCTCCCCTCCAAAAATCCTCTTCCCGTCTCAACCTCTCGAAAACCCTCACCTCCTTTACGCACAAAAAATCCTCGTCAAAACATCATAATGGGATAAGCGCGGAAGATAGCGAGAGGAAGATCGAGGAGTGGAGGAAGAAAGATGAGGCGGAGTGGAGGATGCCTAGTGCGAGAAGGCCCGGGAGGAAAAGCCAGAAATGTCAGGATGTGTTGAGGGCTTTTGAGTTTGGGAGGAAAGAGGGGGAAGAAGAGGGGATGGGAATGGGGAGGAATGGGAGTGTGTGGAGTGGGGTGTCGCCCGGGACGAGTCGGGTGGGCAGTTTGAGTGTTGATGGCGGGGTTGATGATGGGGGGGTT